>Ga0209318_1000895_pt1 | contig 23385 bp, 25 predicted proteins | sample RifGroE1_FD_183999 | JGI IMG/M metagenome (GOLD analysis project Ga0209318, IMG submission 183999) | Groundwater microbial communities from Rifle, Colorado, USA - Groundwater E1 (SPAdes) (version 2) | ecosystem: Environmental > Aquatic > Deep subsurface > Groundwater | place: Rifle, Colorado...
CACGATGCAGGACTTGATGGATATTGTCGAGCAATCCGACAAAATCCTCACGTTTTAATCTGTATGGTCGACTCGTCGTCTTCGTCCGACGGATAACTTCTTTATCTGAGGCAGGATTATTTAATGGAGGTAAATTTTGTCGTTTTGGCTTCCGCCTGAAAGCACTCGAAAGCCTGCCCGCGGACAAGCGGCAGGCGCGGCCAGGGCTTGCCTGCGGAAATCCGTGAGTAGGTCTTTTTTTGTGGTATCATTAAAACATATGGAAAAGAATCGGATAAAAATAATCTTTCTGGGGATCATCGTGGCGGTTTTGGTTTTTCTTTCGTTCGTTTTGCTCAAGAAGCCCAGCCATGATAGGGATTGGGAACTTGGACAAGAGAGGCTACCGAAAATAGACATCGTCGGGGATGACATCGAGATTTCCGATTTCAGGGATTTTGTCTGGAATGGGAGCGGCAAGGCCGAACCAAGATATGTATCCCGAAAACATAAGTTGAGTGAAATCAGGAGCGTAGACGTGATAATTTCCCATTTTTCCGACTTTGAAGGTTTGGCGCACATTTTCTTAAGTTTCGGTTTCGTGGACGGAAAGCATGTGGTCGTTTCGATGGAAACCAGAAGGGAAGTCGGGGAGGAATTTTCTCCAATACTCGGACTTCTTAATAATTTCGAAATAATTTACGTGGTCGGAAGCGAAAGGGACATCGTGGGACTACGGACCGACGTGAGGGACGAGAGGGTTCATATATATCCGACGGTCGCCTCGCCGGAAAAAGCCAAGGAACTTTTCCTCAAGCTCGCCGAGGACATCAACAGGATTTACGCCAAACCGAAATTTTACAACACTTTGCTGAGCAACTGCACGAACGTCATAACCAGAAGGGTGGAAGATATTTCCGAATTGAAATTTCCGCTGACATATAAAACTTTGCTTCCGGGGTATTTCGACGAGGTTTTATATGGCATGGAATTGATTCCTGCCGCAGGGAATTTTGAAGAAATAAAAAAATGCCACCAGGTGGACAACGGGTCGGTGGATTATATGGCAGAAGGTTTCGAGAAGAAATTGCGCCGGCCTTGCGACTGAAGACGGCAAAGACCCTAAACCAAAAACTCCCCGAGTAGGGGAGTTTTATTTTGCGGATTTTTTCCCGTGGACCATTCTGTTTTCGAGATAATTTTTATCTTCGGATTACAGTTATTTGCCCCAGTCATCCGCTCCTTTTTCGCAGCGATCGGAATTCCAGTCCCAGACCGCACCGTTGGCGCACCTCGGCTCCCAGTCCCAACCCTCGTTGACCTCGATCACCCTTGCGACCAGGCCGGTCTCGTCGGTTATGGAGTAGTGGCCGCTGCCGCGGGTACTGCTGTCGATGTCATCGATGTCGTCGCTGCCCGTTCCGCCGACGCATTCGCTGTGCTTCACGCTCCAATGCGCTCCGTCTCCGCAACTCGGAACCCAGTCCCATCCGACGTTCGTTCTCTGGACAAGGTCAAGAAGTTCCTGTTGGTTCGTCGCCTTCGCCGCTTCGACATTGCCGGCGCTTATGGTCAGGAAAACGAATCCCATGGCCAAGCCTAAAACAAGGATGAAGGATCGCATGATCCATGCATATGATTTGCCCATATCCCTTTTTGAATTAATTGTTAAATCCAAAAGGCCTCTTGTTATATTAAAAGCAGCTGCACTAACGCAGAATAATACATTGGGTCATAGGGTTTATTTCATGACGCAGGAAGCCGATTCCTATACGTGAAACTTTTCAAATAATGTTGAAATAAAATATTTCACAAGGAGTATTATTCCAGACAACCGAACGACAGTTCTTTTTTGAGAAGGCGGGGATGCGGAGAGGCAGGTTTTTCCAAAATCTCCTCTCGGCCAGAGACGGGGCGAATAAGCCGCTTTCCGCATCCCAGCGCCAAGTTCATAACATAGGCAGCGTCCTTTGTTGAGGCTTTCCGTCCGGATCGCCTGGGCTCCTTACCTTTCAATGCCGTAGTCCGTCGAGACCATGCCCCCTCCTTGGGTCTCCGGAAAACGACAATGATCGGGACAGGAGCCCTCTTTTTTGTGTCGGGAACGGAAAACCTATGCTATAATCCAGGAATTAAGCAATATCGAAGACCTACGTGGAAGCGGAAAGGGAGGAAATGCAAGCGGATAAAATCAGGCACTTGAAAATAAAGGCGGCGCTTCTGGCCCCGGTCGTTTTTTTGCTTTTTCTCTGGGTCTCGAATTACGGAATGAAATCAGGAGCGGAAATGGTCGGAGCCGTCTTGGGAACGAAAGAATTCGAATCGGAAGAAATCATTCCTGAAAGCAGGGAGGTGAAGATTCTGTTTTTTGGCGACTTGATGTTCGATAGGTATATCAGGCAGGTCTCTTCGGTCAAGGGAGGAGATTTTATCTTCCAGAAGGTTTCCGATCTGATGAGCGGAAGCGATTTGGTGGTAGCCAACTTGGAGGGTCCCATCACGGAAAACAAATCCGTGAGCGTCGACAGCGAGATAGGTTCCAGGAACAATTACATTTTCACTTTCGAAAAGAATCTGCCGGAATGCCTGGCGAGGAATAACATAGGCTTGGTGAACCTCGGCAACAACCATATTTTGAATTTTGGCAAAGAAGGTTTGGCTAGGACCAAGGAATATCTGGAAGGAAGCGGCATCGGACATTTCGGCCATGTGGAAGGTCCGGAAGGCGTTTCCGTCGTGCGGGACGTCGAGGGAATCAAAGTCGCTTTCGTCAGTTATAACGAATTTGCCAGAGGATCGGAAGAAACGGCTTTAGAGAAAATCAGATTACTCAAAGATTGGTCGGACGTTCTGGTGGTCTATGCGCACTGGGACAGGGAATATGAAAAGATATCCCGTCCAAGCACGAAAGAATTGGCGCGCAAATTCGTCGATCACGGAGCGGATTTGGTGATAGGATCGCATCCGCACGTGGTGCAGGACCAGGAGGATTACAAAGGCAAGAGGATATATTATTCGTTGGGCAATTTCGTCTTCGACCAATATTTCGATCCTAACACCCAGGAGGGGTTGGCGGTCGGCGTCTCCATAAACTCCGCCGATTTTTCCATGAAGTTCGAGGAGACGGCGCTTATCATGGAAAGAAGCGGCCAGACCAGGGTGGCCGGCAAATAGGTTTTTCAGGGATTTTTTTAGAATGTATGCGATCGTGAAAAAGCGGCTCGGATCATCGGAAATGCCGCCTTTTTATTTTCATGTTAAAATGGTTCCATGGCAACGAAAGACGACGTCCGATTACAATTTAAAACCAAGGAATTTTGGATCCATTTGTGGGTGCTTCTTAAGCCTGTCCAAGGAAAGATAAAAACCGTCGGTTTGTTTATGGTCGTGGCGGAAATCGTCAAACTGGCCGGACCTTATCTTTTGAAGGTGGTCATCGATGCGTTGACGGATTTCAGTCCGGAAAAAATCCCGAACCTCATATTCTTGGTGGTGGCCATTTTCATAGTTTATGAGGCATTGTCCCTGTTGGCCTTCGTCATCGACAGGCGCATTTTCGACGTGCTTACCAGTGCGGACTCCAGCCTCATCATGGGGGCTTTCAGGAAGATGGTTTATCTGCCTTTGGGATTCCATGAAAAAGAAAATACGGGCAATAAGATTTCCAAAATAGACAGGGGCGTCGGAAAAATAACGGATCTGCTTTCGGCGATGGCCTTCGAAGTCGGACCGACGATCATCCAGATAGTTTTCACCATCATAACGCTTTTCGCCGTCGATTGGCGTTTCGGTCTCATCATCGTTTTCTTCATGCCGATATTCGTCCTCATAACGTTGGGCGTGAACAGGCGCAATTATCCCATCAGGAAAGAAAGACACGATCTCATGGAGCAGACCTCCGGGATGATGGCCCAGTCCATCATGAATATAAATTCCGTGAAGTCTTTCGCGCAGGAGAGAAGGGAAATCTCCGCCCTCAAGAGAATAGTGGATAAAACCAGGCGGCATATCCTTTCGGAATACGGCACGATCATTAAGTTCAACCTCGCGAGGAATTTCGTCATCGACGGCGGGAGGTCGCTGATACTTCTAGCCGCGATATATCTGGCTTGGAAGGGTTCGATAACGATAGGAAGTTTGATATTCGTCTATACGATTTCGGAAAAAGCCCTGCTTTCGCTTTTCCGTATCACCAGGCTCTATGACAGGATCATGGAAAGCAGCGAGGCAGTGGAGAGGTTATATGATCTTTCCAAGGAAAAAAATGCCATCGGCAATCCGACGAACGGCATCGTCGCGAAAAATCCCGAAGGCGGCATAGAATTCGAAAACGTGTCGTTCGCTTATGACGGCAACAAAGGTGCCGCGCTCGAAGACCTTAATGCCAAGATAGTTTCCGGTTCGACGGTCGCCCTGGTCGGGCCTTCAGGGGGAGGGAAGACGACCTTCATCCGCATGATTTTCAGGCACTATGATCCGGCCAAGGGAAGGATCCTTCTTGACGGTAAGGATTTAAAGGAATATGATATATTTTCCTTCCGCAAACACCTAGCGATAGTCCCGCAGGAAGTCGAGGTTTTCAGTATGAGCATCAGTGAGAATATCGCCTATGCGAAACCGAACGCGTCGTTCGAGGAGATCAAAGCCGCCGCCAGAATCGCGAATGCGGAGGAGTTCATTTTGAAATTGCCGGGCGGTTACGGCTCATTGGTGGGGGAAAGGGGAATAAGGTTGTCGGGCGGTCAAAGGCAGAGGATAGGGATCGCCAGGGCGATATTGGCCAACCCAAAGGTTCTTATTTTCGACGAGGCGACGAGCAGTCTTGATTCATACAGCGAGAGACTGATCCAAGACGCCATGGAAAAGATACGCAAAAATAGGACGGTGATCCTTATCGCCCATCGCTTGAGCACGATCCGCAAGGCCGACAAGATAATAGTTTTGGAGGGAGGAAAAATAGTAGAGCAGGGAAGCCATGTGGAACTCTCGGTCAAAGAAGGGGGGTTATACGGCAAGCTTCTTTCCTTGCAGCGCATGGGCGAAGTCAAATGATTTTTTAAAGGCGAAATACGAGAAATATTTATGGAAGAAATAAAATATCCCATGAGGATAAACAAATATCTGGCGCACAAGAACATCTGCTCAAGACGGGAGGCTGACAAGTTGATCGGGGAGGGGAGGATTTTGATAAACGGAAAACCGGCCAAGTTGGGTGACAAGGTCGACGAGAAGGACGTCGTCACTGCCAAAGCGGGCCCCGAAGAGAGCAGGGTCTATTTGGCGTTCAACAAACCCAAAGATGTCATCACCCACAGCCCGCAAGGTGGGGAGGTGAGTATAAGCGAGATCATCGGTTTTCCCAAGAAGGTTTTTCCGGTGGGAAGATTGGATAAGGATTCGCACGGACTCATCATTTTGACCAACGACGGTAGGGTGACCGGAAAGCTTCTTTCTCCCGAGCAAGGACATGAAAAAGAATATGTGGTACGCGCTGACAAGCCGATCGACGCGAGGTTCGTCAGGAAGATGGCGTCCGGAGTGGTCCTGGATGACGGTTATAAGACCAAGGAATGCAAAGTCGCGAAAATCAGCACCAACACTTTTTCCATAACCCTCACTGAAGGCAAAAACAGGCAGATCAGGAGGATGTGCGGGTTTTTCGGTTACGCCGTGACGGATCTCAAAAGGGTACGCATCATGAACATCGAAATGGGAGGATTGAAAGTCGGACAATACAGGAAAATCAAAGGGGAAGAGCTGAAGAGATTCCTGTCGGAACTGGGATTGGCTTAGGATCGAAATTTTTGAATGATGGAAAAAAGAAACACCGCTCTAGGCGGTGTTTTTCATTTCATTCCGTTTTTCCCTGACGAGTTCGAAGGCGGCGTTGCATTTGGGGCCGTAGTGGATGTTCTCCAATCTGCCCGAGACCTTCTTATTGTAAACGAATTCCCGGTTCGCCGCCGTGAGCGGAATCTTTATGTTTTGGCCTATTTGCAGCCTTCTGGGGTCGCGGATGCCGTTGTATTGACGAAGTTTGTCATAGCTGACGGAATATTTTTTGGCGATGCCGGAAAGGGTATTGCCTTCGGCCACCTTATAATCTATATGGTTCGCGGCGTGTATTTCCTGGCGGATCGCCTCGATATCCTTTTCCATATATTCCAAGAAACCTTCTTCCGACGGAATCTCGTTACCAGCTTTCGCTTTTTTGGCATATCTTCTGGAAAAGCCCCCGTTGTAAGCGTGGAGCGCCAAGGTCCAATCCCCGAGTTCCTTGAAAAGATCCTTCAAAAAGCGCGCGCAAGCTTTGCCGCTTTTGAGAAAATCCGTCCTCTCGTCGACTTTCCCATTTATTTTCAATCCGTAATCGACAGCTGTTTCCTCGGTGAATTGGTACGGTCCCCGGGCTTTCATGTGCGACAGAGCTTTTGATTTGGCATAGGACTCAGGAATGGAAAGATAGACGAATTCATACGGGACTCCGCATTTGGAAAAATAGGCCGACAGTTCCTGTTTGTATTTTTCCATCCTGGCGTAGGCGCTGTCGAATTCCTTTTTGTAAAGGGAGAAGTCGCTGTATTTGTTTTTCCAGGATCTTTCCAGTAGGGAATATTTTTCCATGTTGAGTTCTATGGGAGCGTCGAAGTCCAGAAGGTTTTTGATTTGGCTGATTTCTTCGTCGGTAAGGTCATCTTCGGGAACGTAGGCGACCTCTTCTTTCTCGAGTCGCTCCGCTTTCGTTTCCGGAGCGGGCATGGATTCCGTTTTCGCTGCGGAGCTATCGTCGGACTTAGTCATTTCCAAAACGGTTTCTATGGCTTTGCCTCCTATCGCGGCCGTTGCGCCGGTAGCCAGCAGGCCCGCGATAAATTTCCTGCGCCCGAAATCGATCGTCTCACCTTTTTCTTCGACATACCTATTGGCCGTTTCTGCCCGCGTCAATTTCGAGGAACCGTTTTTTTCCTGTTGCAGGGATTTTTTTTCGACGTGGTATGGATTGAAGGATTCCGCTCTCATTTTTTCGGTCGGATAGGTTTTATATTGATATGGATAAGTATAGCAGAATTCGGGAAATTTTTCTTCCGCAAAAGAAAACCGCCTTTTCAGACGGCCGGGGATATACCTGTTTTTTTCCTGCCGGGCAATCCCATATCGAAGAAAAGCGCGAGCGCCGCCGCCAGCAGTCCGATGTCGCGATAAGTCACCTCGTCGATTCCGGAGACCGCCAGCACGATGATGAGGTGAAGGGAAGCTAAGACGTAGGCGATCCTATTTTTCCAATTCACCATCAACCAGATTCCCAAAAGTATGTCGAAATACGCGGTCGTCACTATCGCTGAAACGGCGGGGAAGGGCAAAAGATTTTCCGCCCACGGTTTTATCATGAGCGCCCACCCCTCAGGATTTTTCAAAATCAGGACGCCGGTCGCGATGAAGGTCGCACCGATTCCTATTTTCAAGACATATTTGGATGCTAGGTTCATTTTTTTTTATTCCTCAATGTTTATGGTCCCTTCCATGCCCCTGGCTTGGTGCCCCGGGATGTCGCAATAAAATTTGAAAGTGCCGGCTTTCTCGGCGACGAATTCCAACGTCTCTTTTTCCGCGACGACGGTTTTTTTGATTGAGAGCTCGTCGATGACGAAAGTATGGCGCCCCATGTTGGTGAACTCTATTTTGACCAGGTCACCTTTTTTCACCGTCAGGTTGGCGGGAGTGAAGAAAAAATTGCCGCTGTCCATTTCTATGGAGACGGTGTTTTCGGGCGGAGCGGCCTGATTCTCCGGCGGAACCTGTCGGAATCCAGATATTTCCATTTCTTCCTCCGGCGATGTTTCCGGAGCCGAGGTTTTTCTGCCGAACAGGAAAGATGCGGCGATCACTACCGACAACGCCAGCAAGGTTATTATCAATACTTTGGCTTTCATTTTTTTGACGGTTAGTGTCTTAGTTCACTTCCATTATACTACATCGCCCGGACTTCCTTCATTTCCCGACCCGTCATAAAAAATGAAAATGTTTGTAGTAGTCTTTAGAAATAATCCGGACGGGCACAAAAGAAAAAGGTCGAGGCCGGTCCATTTAATTGAAACAAGCGATGAACAAATATATGAAAGGTCTTCACTCGCTAACTTTCCTGCTCCTTGTTATCGGAGGCTTGAATTGGCTCCTGGTGGGTCTTTTCCAATGGGGAATCGGTGATTTATTCGGCGGTGACGGAGCCGTGGTTTCCAGGATCATTTACGTATTGGTCGGACTCTCCGCGGTATACGAAGTCGCCATCCATAAGCAGAGTTGCAAATTCTGTTCAAAAGGTGATCAGATGTAGAAAAAGACGCGCAGAACGCTTAAGGAATGAAACACCCGGATTTTTTTCCATGGGTGTTTTCATTTATGCCGGTGTGTTACAATGCAGGCAAGCTAATTATCTAATTGGAAACATATGGCCAAGAAAGATATCCAAAAGGATGAGAGGAAAAAAATGCCCGGATTCGCCTATGCGGGAATCAGCATCGACGAGGATGTGTTTCATGTTGCGGTCAGAAATGGCGGCGATTTTTTTTATTCGGGCCGCGTCACCTCGGACAAGGTCAAGATGAAGAAGGATATTTTCTCCTATCTTCGAAAACACGCTTCCTTGAACGGTTTGAAAATCGTCGCGGCGGGCTTTTCGGGAAAATGGATTTCCAGGGACTTGACCATGGATGCTTGGCTGAAAGAGGATATGGTGCCATATGTTTTTGAACAACCGCCTTCTCAGATCGGAAAAGACCAGGCACTTTGGATCGCTGAAGAGGTGGCGGGAAATTTCGACGAGAACGGGATCGTGGAACTCAAGCTCGGTGAAAACAGGAGAGTGCGCACGGTCAGGCTTGGGGGAATCGGGGATTTCCGGAAAATATCGGACAGGAAAGAGTTTTCGCGTTTGGAATATTATGCCGATAAGTTCAGGGAAATGGACGGCAAGTTGGTGTTTTTCAGCTCCACCCCGCGGGGAGGGGGAGTCGCGCTGATGCGTCACGCGCTCATAAGGCTTTTCCGTCTTTTAGGAATCGACGCGGATTGGTATGTCATGAGGGCGAAAAAAGAAGTATTCGAGATAACCAAGAAAAAATTCCACAACGTCCTGCAGGCGGTCGCGCCCCATGGCGTGGAACTTGAAGGAAATGATAAAAAAATATTTGAGAAGTGGAGCTCGGACAATGCCAAGGAATTCGAGGATATTTTCAAAAAAGCCACGGTCGCGGTTATCGACGACCCGCAACCGTCTGGGATGATCCCTTATCTGAAAAAAACCAATCCGAAGATGAAGATAATATACCGTTCCCATATACAACTGGAGACCGAGTTGATGGACACTCCCGGAACCGTGCAGTATCGGACATGGAACTATCTTTGGAGCAATATCAGGAACGCGGATCTTTTCGTCAGCCATCCGGTTGAAAAATTCATCCCCAGAAACGCCCCTCTTTCCAAGACGGTTTTATTGGGAGCTTCGACCGACAAGTTGGACGGGCTGAACAAGAAACTTTCCAAAAAACAGATCGCGTATTATCTGGCGGTTTTCAACGATATCTTGGAAAAGCATGGTCAGAAGCCTTTGGATTTGAAAAGGCCGTACATAACGCAGATCGCGCGCTTCGATCCTTCCAAGGGAATTCCGGACGTCATTGAATCATACAGGAGATTCAGGAAAAAACTGCATGAAGAAGGGATTGCCGACAAGGACATGCCCCAGCTTGTGATCGCGGGACACGGATCAGTCGATGATCCGGAAGCCGCCCCGATTTATAACGAAGTGATGAACATCTTGAAATTGGATACTTTCAAAAAGTATGCGGACGACATCAAGGTCGCGCGCCTGCCGCACAGCGACCAGATCCTCAATGCGATCATGCGGGGCGCTTTCGTCGCTCTCCAGCTTTCGCACAAGGAAGGTTTCGAAGTGAAGGTTTCCGAGGCTTTGGACAAGGGTATACCGGTAATCGCATATAAAACCGGCGGAATACCTTTGCAAATCGAGCACGGCGTGACCGGGTACTTGGTGAAGGTGGGCGACACGAAGGTCGTCGCGAAGCACCTGCACGGACTTTTCAAGGATAGGGAATCTTATGCGCGAATCAGCGCAAACGCGCAGGAGCTTGTCAGTAAGGAGCATTTTACGATCAGCAACGCGATCAAATGGCTCTTTTTGGCAACCAAATTGATGGAGAACGGATTCGTTGCGGGGAATCGGAGATACGTGCGTGACTTGATCGACGAAAATGAAAAAATGGAGCAAATTGTCAACGTGCCTGTCGCGACGCAAAACGTTTTGGATGCGAATTAGAAAAAACAAAAAAATGCCGTTTTTTTTCAAATTATCCACATCCCGGGGGCGCCTCTCCTAAGCCACAAAATGACTTTTTGTCAATCTTTACCCACCCTAAATCCTTGACAACCAGAGGGGCTTGCGCTAGAATAGTTGGGCAAAAGTAAAAGAGTGTTTCGAGTATGAAACGCTTTTTTGTTTGCCCGGACAGGTCGGAAATGATCCGAAAGTGAAATCCGCCTTGCCCGTGACAATTGAATCGGCCGCCCTTCAAAACAAAGGAGCAGCCGGCTCTAACAATTAAAAACCAAACATATTTGTAAGAAAAATATAGTAAGGATAGGTCAGATAGCCATAGTACTTACGGTACTTGTCACCACTTCGATAACATCGGTAGCCAGCGCCCAGGCGTTTGAGTCGCCGCTCAAAAAGATCGCAGAATCCGCCAAGGAGAAACTGCAGACGGTCAAGAAGATAGAGATATACAACGAGTCCCAGATCGAGGCCCAGGAGGAAAACAAGGACAGCGACAAGAAACTGTTCGGCAACAAGAAGGACAAAAAAGAGAAAAAAGAAACGAAAGAAGCGAAGGAAACGAATAATAAATCCCATCTTGAACAGGTGGAAGAGGCGGTAGAATTCGCCAGTGAGAAAACGGGTGTCAGAAAGGACTTTCTCATGGGTATGCTCGTGGTGGAATCCGACCTCGGAAGGAACACCGGACAATGTTCATATAGGGAAGTCGAGGAAGGCGCCGAAAGGGCCTACCAAAACGGCCAATTGAGCCAGAGGGCCTACAACACCTTTATTGAGAGGAGGGAGAAAATCAAAGGTATAGCCGAGAAAATAGGCAGGGATTACGAGGAAGTCAGGGTTTCCTGTAACCCTTCCAGATATGCAGGAACCGGTGGAGCGATGGGTATTCCCCAGTTCATGCCCGACACTTGGCTCCTTTTCGAGGATAAGATCGGTGAGCTTGTCGGAAAAGACAATCCCGATCCCTGGGTGGTCAAAGACGGTGTAGTCGCCATGGCGCTTCTGCTCTCAGACACCCCGGGCGTTACCAAGCATAACTATTATGCCGAAAGGAACGCTGCCAAGATGTATCTTTCGGGAACCACTTCCTGGCAGTACGACTGGTATGCCAACCAGATCCTCTACTGGGCTTCCAACTACAGAAGGTTGCTCGGATAAGATCGAATAAGCCAAAAAACGCCCTTCGGGGCGTTTTTGCTTGTTTGGGAGGGCGTGTTTTGGGTCTAGAGGCAGACCCTTGACAAGATCGTTTATTTGAGTTAATATGTATTTTGTGTCCCCATGGTCGGAATCCGGCCAAAAGGAGGCTCAATCGGTTCTTTTTATGGTCCAATGCTTGATAACCCCAACGGAGAAAGGAAAGGTGCGTTTTAATGAAAGTTGCCCCAATTGCTTCAGTTGAACAATTTCATGATGGAGGAGAAATCCTGGAACAGCGTCAACCCTCAAATGCTTATGTCAAACCGGATATCATCCAGGAATGGAGACGGGAAAACCAGCGTCTCGCGATGGAAAGGGCCTTGCAGGAAAACAAGCGCCTTTGCAGCGAAATCAAGAGCAGGGGAGGGTCGGAAGAGGTTATTAACAAAAATGGCTATGGGTTAGTAGTGCCCATACGCTAAAAAAAAGTTTCAGGCGGTCAATGGCCGCTGGAAACCGAAAAGGCGGAGTCTTCGGACCCGCCTTTTTTCATTCCTTATTATTAACGCAGATGAAAAAATACCCTTTACAAAAGTAGCTAAATATTGCCTAAGTAGAGCCATTTCGGGAAATGTGCCCTTTTACTATTGACAAATCGCAAAAAATATGCTAATATGGACGGTAGCATAAATTAACAACCTGGCATAAAAACCCAACCCCAAGACGGAGGATTTCATGAAAGCGATGGCATTGGTAGGACTGGCGGCGGTACTTCTTCTTTGCGGATTCACCCCGGTCGGCAACACCGATCCGCTGAAGTCGCTCAAGAAGCACGCCATCAAAACGGGGGAAGCTCTCGATATGGCCGGCTTCACCTTCCCGCGAGTCTTCGATTACGTCGGCGGGGCTATGGACAAGTAGTCCAAATTCAAGTAAGCTACAGGGCGCCACGAATCATCGCGGCGCCCAAATTTTTTATAAGGAGGCAAAATGGTTTCCATGGTCATTTCAGGAGTTGTCGTGGGCGGAGCGGGAATCTTCTGGTTTTTCAGATTCCCGAAGGAGAAAAGATCCGAGGCGGCGATGCCCTGCATCGGTCTGCTGACCCTGGCTTTGGCGCTCATCGTCTGCGCCACCAAACTTTCCCCTTGAGGGAATTGAAAACGCCCCGGAAGCGAACGCTCCCGGGGTTTTAATTTTCCAAAAAAGCAAAACGTCCCATATCCGTAATACCTCAAAGGTGTATAATTGTAATAAATAAGTCGGTTTTATTTTTCCCAATAAATATGAAAAAAGGTCTCGTTCGGATAATATTCAATGTCGGGGTGGTTTCGGCCGTGGTGGTCCTGCTTTTCCTGTTGCTTAAAAACTCCGGAGGCTATCCTCAGAAAATAGCCGAACAGGAATCCGTCCGGGACGAGCAGGAGGAAGTCCGGCAAATTCCGGATTTGGAGGATGAAGGCGGCGGGGAACGGCCGGTCGAGGCCGTGAGCGAACCGGCTGTCCGGGAACCGATCGCGGAAAATCAGAATCCGCTTCTGGACGTCCCGTTCGTTTTACAAGCGCCTTTCGCCAATTGGGACGACCCGCTTTTCCAGGACGCTTGCGAGGAAGCCGCGATCCTCATGGCGTCGGGATGGCTTGAAGGTAAGGGGAGTTTCACCAAACAGCAGATGAGCGACGAGATCAAAAAAATCGCCGCTATCGAAGACGAAGTCCTTTCCGAACACATAGATGCATCCGCCCAGGATACGGCGGAGATTTTGAAGCGCTACGCCAAGGGCGGAAACGTGTCCGTCAGGAATGACGCGACTTTGGCTGAAATCAAAAACGAACTTTTTTCAGGCAATCTGGTGATCGTGCCGACCAACGGACGGAAATTGGGAAATCCAAACTACACTTCGCCAGGACCCGTGACACACATGATCGTGATCGTCGGATATGACGGCGCCAAAAAAGAATTCATCACCAACGATTCGGGAACGAGGAACGGGGAAGGTTATAGGTACGGCGAGAACGTGCTGTTCGGCGCGGTGCGCGATTATCCGACTGGCAACCATTATGAAAAACCGATCGACGAGAGCGTGATCGAAAGGAACATGATAGTCGTAGGCAGGGAATAACTTTTTTCCGAGGCGGTCCTTATCTGCTATAATGCGGATATGGATATGAAAAAAACGTTCTATGTGCTTTCGGCGACGGCTTTGGGAATTCTGCTTTCCGTCATCGCCCACGCCGCCCTGGAAAAATTGACGATAGGCCAGCTTCTTTCGCAGGGCGCCGTCCCTGTCGCATACGGATATTTCGGCCAAGCCTGTTTTTTGCCGCCGCTTTTTTCCTATGGGATTTTGTCGGCCGGCGCCGCGCTGGGGCTCATTCTCGGATTCCGCTGGTGGGATATCGTCTATGTCAAAAAAAGAAGGGCGTTTTTGTGGAGAACCGTTATCATTAAAAAAAGGAAAAGGAAATGAAATCGCTCATCATCACCGCGCACCCGAGTAGTCTGGGTTTCACCCATCGGATCGCGTCCGCCTATGAAGATGGGAAAAAGGAGAAAGGTCACGAAGTGGAAATTTTGGATTTGTATAAGGAGGAGAACAGGCAGGATTACCTTGTTTTCGAGGATATAAAAAACCTTCCTCCTGATCCGAGCGTGAAAAGGATGCAGGGAAAGATCGATTGGGCGAACGAGCTGGTTTTCATCTTTCCGCTCTGGTGGTATGGGGAACCCGCGGCGATGAAGAATTTTTGGGATAAGAATTTCGAAGCGCGGTACGCTTACCGCTATGTCGACGGCAAACCGGTCGGGCTCCTCAAGGGAAAAACCGCCAGGGTCTTTTTCACTTCCGACGGGCCTTGGTATTACCAGTGGTTGCTTCTCAATCCCGTGCGCAATATCTGGTGGCTTACCAGGCTGCGTTTTTGCGGCATCAAGCTCAAAACCATCAGGGTTCTCGGAAGGATGTATAGGCTGGACGAGAAGGGCAGGGAAAAATTCCTCAAAAAAGTCCGTGCCATCGCCAAAAGATAGGCAGGCGGCCGCAATTTTAAATTTATTTATGAACCGCCTTTTGAGGCGGTTTTTTCTTTTGACATGCGCCCCCTCATGAGCTATCATATACCAAGTGCTTAACTTATTTCAAAAGGGAAGAAAAGCTTGCACAAAGCCTTTTTGTTTTTGAAAAACAAAACCATCATGTCAATGAACTTCAAGAAATTTACAAGAAAAATAACCGGCAATATTTTCGGAAATCTTTCCAAAGATATCGGTATAGATTTGGGAACCGCCAACACTTTGGTTTATGTCAAAGGGAAAGGCATAATGATCAATGAGCCTTCGGTCGTCGCGCTCAACAAAAGGACCGGGCAGGTGCTGGCCATCGGCAAGGAAGCCAAGCGCATGGTCGGAAAAACCCCGAGCCATATCGTCGCCACCAGGCCTTTGGTCGACGGAGTCGTCAGTGACTTCGAGGTGACCGAGCAGATGCTCAAATATTTCATCGACAAAGTCCACAAGGAATCTTTTTCGCTCATGCCCCGTCCGAGGGTCTTGATCGGCATACCTTCAGGCATAACGGAAGTCGAAAAGAAAGCGGTTGTCGACGCGGCCACCAACGCGGGAGCCAGGGAGGCATATCTTATCGAAGAACCGATGGCCGCGGCTATCGGGGCGAGGATGCCGGTGATCGAAGCGCGCGGGAACATGGTCGTCGATATCGGAGGGGGCACTTCCGAAATCGCGGTCATTTCTTTGGGCGGAATCGTTTCCGCCAGGAGCCTTCGGGTGGCCGGCGACGAGATGAACGAGGATATCATCAGGTATTGCCGCGACGAATTCAATCTTTTGATCGGCGAGCGGACGGCGGAAGACATCAAGATCGCCATAGGGAGCGCTTTTCCCCAAGAGGAAACCCTCACTTATCCGGTGCGCGGAAGGGATCTGGTGAGCGGACTCCCCAAGGAAGTCATCATGGACGACGTCCAGGTCAGGGAAGCCCTTTCCAGGTCCATCAGGATAATCATCAACAATATCAAGACTGTCGTGGAGGAAACCCCGCCCGAACTTCTTTCGGATATCATGCAAAGGGGGATCGTTCTGGCCGGCGGAGGCGGTTTGATACGCGGTTTGGATAAATTGATCGCGGACCAAACCGATATTCCCGTGCGCATGATGGAGGATCCGCTCACGGCGGTCGTCCGCGGAGCCGGGATAGTCTTGGAAGATCTCGAGTTGCTCAAGGACGTTTTGATCGAGGATCAAGGTGAGAAAAAATTCAAATGAGAGGATTTTCTTCAAAAAAATTGTTCAAGGTTTTGGTCATATTGGCAATTTTCGGATTGCTGGTTTTTTTAAATCCCAGGGGCCTTTTTAATCCGTTGGCGTCGGTTTTCGGAAAAATCGCCTATCCTTTCAAAAAGTTTTCATATTCCGTTTCATATGGAACAAGGGATGCCGGGGAGTTTCTTTTCTCGATCGGACAGCTCAAGGAAGAGAATCGGAGAATAATCGGGGAGAACCAGCGGCTGCTTTCTGAAAACGCCAGGTTGCACGATATGGAAAGGGAGAACGCATATTTGCGTGAGCAAGTGGGACTTTTGCCTAGGGAGAAGTTCGATTTGGAAGCCGCCTTCGTGGTGGCCCGCGATCCGCAAGGCCTGGGTAATTGGCTGGAGATAGGCAAAGGCTCCGAGCACGGGATACGTGAAGGGGCGGCCGTGATAATCTCAGACGGAATTATGATAGGCAGGGTCCAGCAGACATTTTCCGATAGGTCGATGGTCATGCTCCTGACCAATCCCAAAAGTGCGATAAATATCATGGTGCCGAAATCCGGAGCGCGTGGCATCGCCAACGGGGAATACGGGTTGGATATAATCGCGGATTCCATCCTTCAGACCGATTCGGTTTCGGTCGGGGATGAGATAGTGACGTCGGGTATCGGGAGCGACGTCCCAAGAGGATTGTTCATCGGAACGGTCCAGGAAGTGCGTCCTTCGGACGACCATCTTTTCCAACAGGCTGTGGTCGCTTCCCCTGCGGACGTTTCGGATTCGGAAGCGGTTTTCGTCGTTAAGGGAATGAAATAGCAAATGAAGAAATTTTCCATATATTCCATAATAATTTTCTGCGCGACTGTTTTGCAGGCAAGTTCCGTCCCGGCATTGTCCGGTTCCGCCTGGCTGCCGGACGTGGTCCTTATGCTGGTTCTGGCCTGGACGCTCCTGGACGGATTCGATTCCCTTTTGCCCTGGGCGGTGTTCGCCGGAATCCTGTATGATCTGGCCACCTTTTCTCCATTGGGGTCGCATGTGATAATATTCGCATTGGTCGCATATGGGGTGAGTTTTTTTTCTAAAAGGTTTTCCGCGGACGCGAGGGGAGGAGGAATTTTTTTGATGGTGTTTTTTGTCATTTCTTCGACCTTGGGATCGCGTTGGCTGCTTTCTTTCCATGGGGCGGGGTTTGATTTTTTCCGAAGGGATTTTTCCGATTTGTGGAATTTTTCCAAAATGTTCTTTTTCGCATCGTTTTGCAACCTGCTCATATTCGCGATTCTTTTCCTTTTTGTGGGGAAGGTTGAGAAATTTTTCTACTTGAAGAAAAACGACAGGGTTCCTTTATCCAGATAAAAAAAATATGTCCAGAAAACAAGGCGGCATAGCCCGCGGAATGGAAATCGAGGATTACGTGTTGACGGCCACCGAAAAGGAGGCTGCTCGCATGGAACGGCCGATGGAGCAGAGATGGTTCGATATTTTGTGGTACGTCGTCGTCGCGTTCGTTTTGGTGTTGGCCGGAAGGGCGATGTATCTCACGATGATAAAAGGCGCGCATTACCAACAGGTTTCCAAGGGAAACAGCATCCGGTCAATCGTCATCAAGGCTCCGCGCGGAAGGATTTTCGACAGGTTCCAAACTCCCCTGGTCAACAACGTCCCGAGCGTCGACATCGTGGTGTTGCCGGCGGATATCCCGAAAGAGGAAGGATCGCTGGATGATTTGGCCGGGAGATTGTCCGGACTGATCGGCATCAACAAGGGAGAGATCTTGGCGAAGATAGGCGCCGCGCCCGCCAATTCCCTCAGCCCCATCCTCATAAAGGACAACATCCCGCAGGACGACATGCTTTTGTTTTTGGAAAAAGCTTCGGAATTTCCGGGCGTGCGCATCGAGAAGACGGCGGTCCGTGAATATATCGACAGTTCGATCTTTTCCCATTTACTGGGATACGAAGGCAAGATAGAAAAAAAGGAACTCGAAGAGAACCAGGGTTATTCCTTGACGGACTACATCGGGAAACAGGGATTGGAAAAGACTTATGAAAAACACCTGCGCGGAGTGCACGGCGCTTTCCAGGTGGAAGTTGATTCCGTAGGGAACGTGAAGAGGGAGGTCGGGATCATAAATCCGAAACCCGGAAGCGATCTTATCCTGGGCATCGACGCCGAGCTTCAGAAAAAAATATACGATTCTCTTTCCACTACCCTGGAAAAGACCGACGCCAAAGTGGCCGCCGCCGTCGCCATAAATCCGAAAAACGGGGAAGTACTGGCTTTGGTGAACCTCCCGAGTTACGATAACAATCTTTTCGCCAAGAAAATCTCCCAGGAGCAGTATCTGGGACTCATCAACGATCCGGATAAGCCGCTTTTTAACAGGGCCGTTTCCGGCGAATACGCCCCGGGTTCGACGGTCAAGCCCGTTTTGGCTGCCGCCGCGCTTTCCGAGGGGGTCATCACCCCGTCGACGGTCATCGACGGCCTCGGAGGAACTTTGCGCATCGGCAGTTTTTCTTTCGGAGATTGGAAAGTGCACGGACCGAGCGACGTGCGCACCGCCATCGCGGAAAGCAACGACATATTTTTCTACACCATCGGAGGAGGATACGGAAGCATCGAAGGTTTGGGCATGTCGCGCATGAAGAAATTCTATGACCTTTTCGGTTATGGGAAACGCAGCGGCATAGACATAACGGGCGAAGCGAAAGGCTTCATTCCTGACGAGCAATGGAAGCAGGATAAACTCGGTGAAAAATGGTATATCGGCAACAGTTACCACGCTTCGATCGGACAAGGTTACATCACGTCCACCCCGCTCCAGGTCGCGAACAGCATCGCGGCCGTCGCCAACGGCGGGACGCTTTATCGTCCGCACGTGGTTTCGCAGATAAAAGGGAACGACGGGAAGATCACCTATGTCGAACCGGAAATATTGAGCCAGACGGGAATGTCGGCCGGCATAATGGAGGTGGTAAAGGAAGGCATGCGCAAGACCATCACGGACGGTACGGCCCAGTTCCTCAAGGATCTTCCGGTGGAAGTCGCGGGCAAGACCGGAACAGCCCAATTCGGCAACGAAGACAAGACCCATATCTGGTTCGCCTCCTTTGCCCCCTATGAGAATCCCCAAATCGCCATGGTTATCTTGGTCGAGGGAGTCGGGGACGGAAGTTCGAGCGCGGTCCCGGTCACCAAGGAAGTCTATGAGTGGTATTTTTCCAGAAACAACAAGTAAGTTTTTCGCGTAGTAATGTGTTGACAATTTAGCCGAAATAATATATACTATAGCGGTTATGGTATAATGGAAGAAGCCTGAAAAAGGGCTTGGAATGGCCAGTTTTTTGAGAACATAGCTTATCAAGATGGATTGGATGATCGCCGTCCCGCCTTTGGCGGGAGGGAGGAAAGTCCGGACACCGGTTCCGACTTGTCGGAACCATGCGCAGTGGGTAACGCCCACCGGGTACGCCGCGAGGCGTGCCAAGGGAAAGTGCCACAGAGACTATACTAGTCCCGACTTGTCGGGATGAAACGTGAAAAGTATGCCGAGGTAACGGATTCGTTTTATCAGCTGATTAACGAAACTCGCGCGCCACGGCATTTCCCCATTGGCGACAATGGAAGATGGCAAACCCTGCGCGGTGCAAGGCCGTGTCCCGACTTGTCGGGAAGTGCCGCTCGAGCCGGCCGGTAACGGTCGGCCTAGATAAATGATCGTCCACGACAGAATCCGGCTTATAGATCCGTCTTGATAAGCGATGGTCCCAAAGAGAAAATCGGACGCGACGGAAGAATTTCCCCAGGACCCAATTATTATCGAACAAATTTTTATGAAGAAAAAATCGGAGTTGATATTCAGCGCGGTCCAAGTGCCGATCGATATCCTGATGATTTTTTTGGCGGCGATCAGCGCGTTCGCCATTCGTGATATCCCCGAGATTCTCGCGCTCAAACCGAAGCTCTATATATTCCCGTTTTCCCAATACATCCAAATGGTCTTTACGGTGATGCCTCTTTTCATCGGGGTGTACGCGCTGGAGGGGCTGTATAACATCAAGACGACCAGGAAGTTCTGGCAGGAAGCGCTCAAGATCTTCACCGCGACTTCGATAGCGCTCGTCGTGATCATCGTCGCGATATTCCTCAAGAGGGAATGGTTTTCTTCGCGTTTCATAATCCTTGCTGGCTGGTTTCTGGCGGTGGCCTATGTGACCGTCGGAAGATATGTCATCCAGAGGATTCAGAAATATATCCTGGTGAAAAAAGGAACCGGCGTGTATCGGGTCCTTCTGATCGGAAGCAACGGCAAGATGAAAAAGATGGGGGAATCGATCAAGGCGAATCCCTATCTCGGATACAGCATCGTCGACCACATAAGCACGGGAAGCATCAGGGCTATCAAGGAAATCCGCAAGGAGAAAGGCATCGACGAAATCATCCTTTGCGACTCCACGCTTACTGACAGCGAACAGGAGAAACTCGTGGACTTTTGCGCGATCAATAACATCGCGTACAAATTCATCCCGACCGCCTTGCAGACGGCCAGGTTTGAAACGGGCATCCTGAACGGAGAACCGATAATCGAAATCAAGAATACCCCACTGGAAGGCTGGGGAAGGATCCTCAAGAGGATATACGACCTCGTGGGTTCGACGCTCCTGATCATCATCTTTTCGCCGATAATGCTCTTGATCGCGATATTGATCAAATGGGAATCTTTGACTGAAAGGAAGCCCGGAGGTCCGATCATCTACCGCAACGAAAGGATCGGAAGCAACGGCAGGAAATTTTACGTTTACAAATTCCGCTATATGAAATGGGAATTCTGCACGGACCCCAACACTTCGGAAGGACGCAAAGCGATCGAGTACGAAAAGGAACTCATAGCCGAAAGGAGCGTCAGGAAGGGGCCGCTTTATAAGATCAAGAACGATCCGAGAAAAACCAGGGTCGGGAACTTTATTGAGAGATATTCTTTGGACGAATTGGCCCAGCTTTTCAACGTCTGGAAAGGGGAGATGAGCCTCGTGGGACCGAGGCCGCACCAGGAAAGGGAAGTGGAAAAATACAACGAATACCACCGCAGGCTTCTGACCATCAAGCCGGGAATCAGCGGCATGGCGCAGGTCAGCGGAAGGTCGGATTTGGATTTCGAGGACGAATACAAGCTGGACGTCTTTTATATCGAAAGCTGGTCGCTTTGGCTGGACGCGTTGATTTCGCTCAAGACCGTCAAGGCGCTGCTGAGGAAGAGGAGAAATTGATTCCCTGGCGGTTTGTATGAATAAATACCCCTGCTAATAGGCCCTTTGACAAAAACTTCAAAAAGGACTATAATTAGGGTAGGAGATAAGAGTGGGCGGATCAACCAATAATCCCTCAAACAAGCCTCCTAGCTAATAATCATTAAGAGAAACACTAAGATGACAGATGTAAGACCGACAGACCAGGAGTTCCTCGAGTACACCGTGAAGGCTCTCGTTGACCACCCTGAAGACGTCAAGGTAGAGAGGAAAATCGATGAAATGGGAGTTCTCATCACGTTGGATGTAAATCCGGCCGATATGGGAATGGTTATTGGCCGCGAAGGTCAGACAGCAAAAGCATTGAGGACCGTCCTTCGAGTTATCGGAGCAAGGAATAACGCCCGCGTCAACCTCAAAATCAACGAACCGGAAGGTTCCAACAGAGGAAGGAAAGAGGAATCCGTCAAAAGGAGCATCGACGACGTGGTCGGAGACCTGAACATATAATCGAAATTTTTTCTTCGAAATATCAAAAACCGCCGCAAGGCGGTTTTTGTTTTATGCCGGAGTAATTTTTTGTGGTATAGTATGAATATATAGTTAATACTTCAAAAATAAAAATGGAAACAAACGGGTTTGATTTTGGCCGGCCCGAAGATGGCGGCGTTATCGGTTCTGCTCAAGAAAGCGCAAACAAGAAAAGGAGCTATAGGAAAATCATGGCATATTCCTTGGTCGTGCTCTTCGCCTTAATTTCCACATCGGTACCGATATTTTATTTTTTTCAGAAAAACAAGCAGGTCGAAGCGGAACGGGATTATCTTAAAAAGATCAATTCTGATTTTTCGAGCTCCATAGTTCTTATCAACGGGATTTCCAGCGAAACACGTATGGAGTTCGGCGAGGACCCGGACCTTTATTTGAAGAAGGCGCAAGACGAACTCGACAAAACCAACGAGGCTATCGAAACGGTTAAGGCAGGTCTTGCAGGAATCGACAAGGAAATCAGGGATAAGCCAGTCGGTGGGGCCGATGGGGAGTTGGAAGATTTTTATAGAAACGCGCTCGACAGTCTTGAAGAATATAGGACTTTCATATCGTATTCTGTTGATGGATCTGACACGGGAGTCTTTCTTTTTGACAAGATACGCAAGCTCGAGAGTGACTACGTGAGAGGAAACATCAAGAGCGATGATGAATATTACAGAATCTTGAGGGATTTCATGGGGGAATCCATGTCGAAGATCGAAAACCTTACGCCGCCTGACGGATTGGCCGGGCAGAATGCCAAAGATATTGAAGATTATAAAAAAATGAAATCCCTCATCGACAACATCGTCATGGCTTACGACGATAAAAATAACGCCGAATTGTCCAAGGCGCTCAAGGATTTCGATGAGTATATGGAATCAGGGAATGATGATGAATCGGAAGAGGCAGAAAAAGAGTATTTCGCTGCATTGCATCAGAAATTTTCCGATTTGAGGATGGAGGCGGTTTCGGTACAGCAAAGTCTGGTAGGCTGGGGCAGGGAGCTCGAAATGAATCTCAGGGTTTCCGTGATAGATATTTGGTAATTTTTAATTCAAACAAGCAATAGATATGGGAGATTTTGAGAATGCGGGAAACGTCGCGACAGTTACATTCCAAGAGCCGACAAAGAATAAAAGATTGGCAATCATAATCATAGCCATGGCTGCGGCGTTGCTGGTGATTTCCACGGCGCTCGCTTATTACCAACTGATCGGATTTGTCTTGGAAAAATCGCAAAGCATGGGATTTATCCATGACTTGCGGATGGGTTCGGTTGAGAATATGTTGGTTTCGAAATTCGGGGCACTTAGCGTCGTTACGGGTGCTTCCATTTTGATGCGCGACTGCTTTGGGAAAATAGTCGGGAACTGGGAGCTATACGTGCCATTCGCGGGAGTCATCATTTTCGGATTCGTGTTGGCCGTTTCGGTTTTTTATAGACTTTTTCATGATAAAAGCAGATGGGTCAGAGCGACCGTTATCCCAGCATCTTTTTTGTCGGGGGCTATTTTGGTGTTCGCGATCGTGACTGGCCTATTCACGGGGGTTTCTTCGCGGGCAATGGGGAACGCGAAAAAGACGATAGGGGACATATTTGCCGAACTTAATAAATCACTCAGTTCCGAGGACGGGATAATCATAGGAGGGGCTCAAAATATCGTGCTTTCGATAAAAAATGGGCATGCCAAACTTGAAAAGATAGAAAGCGGAGTGACCAAGGAAAAAATGTTTTACGCGTACGCCAAGGAAACTCTTCCGGAACATTTTCCTCTGGGTCAAAGTGTCTACGTGCCGTACCTTATCAAAAACGATCCTGACATATTGCCCGACATCGACACCAACGTCGTCCTTTTC
>Ga0209318_1000904_pt1 | contig 23140 bp, 24 predicted proteins | sample RifGroE1_FD_183999 | JGI IMG/M metagenome (GOLD analysis project Ga0209318, IMG submission 183999) | Groundwater microbial communities from Rifle, Colorado, USA - Groundwater E1 (SPAdes) (version 2) | ecosystem: Environmental > Aquatic > Deep subsurface > Groundwater | place: Rifle, Colorado...
AAGCGTATCTTTCTACTTGCTCGAATTGCCCAGCACTCGATCATGTGTGGCACTTTCATTCAGTAAATGAGATTCGGAGAATGATTGACGATGCGGGGTTTATGGTGTACGCAGACTTGATACTACCCGTATCGTCGTTCCCGGACACTACAAACTATTGTGCTATCTTGGAGAAACCATGACTTACTCTGATTATCTCAAGGGATCAAACACGGACGGGATGCCGGAATATCGAGTCGCCGTTCTGAGAAACCTCACCATTGAACCTCTTCTGCCCGTCATTCAGGCGGAGGTAGAGAAAATGGGCATCAAGGCCGTGTTCTATGTAGGCGGATACGACACAATAGGGATTGATATTCGTGGCGATAGTCTCTACGAGTTTGCCCCGCAGTGTATCTTGATTCTCCAATGGGGGGATCGGTCAATTATTCCGTCTGTAGATGTCCTCAAAGCGATTCGAGAAAGAACTTTTGCGCCAATCATTGTCAACAACCTGCCCATATTCCCCTACCCCGTTATGGGAATTTATGATATTCATGGAGATTTTGAGAGTCGAAACACACTTAACGGGAATGACGCGATTCGCCATAATGCTCTACAGTTTAGATCAGTTTATGTATTAGACTTCATGAGGTTGTTCGGGCGTATCGGATGGGATAGGGCAACGGATTATCGTCACTGGGCGTCTGAGAGGATGCCGTTTACCCCACCTGCTTTATCCTTAGTTGGGATCGAGTGCGCCAAGTTTATTCGGGCGTTCACGGGGCATACTAAGAAATGCCTTGTGCTAGACTGCGACAATACGCTTTGGAAGGGAGTTGTTGGGGAGGACGGAATTTCGGGTATTGCGCCGTATCAGGAATTTCAGCGAGCCTTACTTGCCTTGAAGAACAAAGGAGTTCTATTATCTCTCTGTAGCAAAAACAACGAGGAAGACGTTTGGGCGGCACTCGGTCATTCTGATAGTCTTCTTAAGAAAGAGGATTTTGTCGCGTGGCGGATTAACTGGAAAGACAAGGCGTCTAACATCTCCACAATTTCGGCGGAACTCAATATCGGGATAGATAGTCTGGTTTTCGTGGACGACAGCCAATTTGAATGCGATTTTATCCAGAAAAACTACCCTGAAGTCAGCGTCATGCGCTTCGATGTGGATCAGTACACGTTCTCAAATAGACTTCTGGATAGCGGATTGTTTGACTCCCTTTCCGTATCTGACGAGGACGAGCACAAGACGGAGATGTACCAATCCGATAGCCAGCGCAGGCAGTTACGCGAATCATCCAGTACGTTAGAGGATTATCTTCGCGTACTGGAAATAAGCGTAGAGATAACCCATGCTACAGAGTCCACTTTGCCAAGACTCGCCCAACTCTCGCAGAAAACGAACCAGTTTAATCTTGATACCTATCGGTATACGGAAGAAGAACTGAGAGTATTATCTAATAGCGGAGTAGCGTCCGAGGTATATTCGATTCGAGTTAAAGACAAGATTTCCGACTTAGGCATTGTCGGTATGTCCGTAGCATGGAAGCATGACGACTATTACCTGATCCGTTCGTTTATGCTGAGTTGTCGGACGCTGGGCAGGGGTATTGAGGTTGCTCTACTGGCGCATTTGGTCAATCGGGCTAGGGTGTTAGGATATACTCGCGTTCATGGTAAGTACGTTGCGTCTCCCAAGAACTCCCAAGTATCCACCTTCTACGCCAGTCATGGATTCTCCGACTTAGGGAATGGAACGTGGGAATGGAAAGAACCAGAACCCATTGTGTCACCAGACTGGATACAAGTGATTACCCGTGACTAACGTTCATGTCGTGACTCCCTTTTTTCGGGAGAAAAATAAACAATCCCTAATTGTCGCTCTAGCGCGAGAACAGGTCTATTGGCATCCCATTACGGATTATCCAATTGATTTCGGAGAACAATGGATTCAGCCTATGGTGACGCAAGTCCTTGTCGGATGGCATCAAGGATCGTGGAAAACCCAGTGGTATATCGACCACGCGGACATTATTGATGAGGATTATTATCACGTTCTGTGCGATGATGATCTGTTTGAAGAAGGGTTTTATGATAAGATTCGGCACTGTCCAGAAGACGTTATTGTGGTTTCACTAAAGCGGGGAAATCGTCCGTCTAACTCTACTGGTATCCTGCATGGTTGCACAACGCTGGTTGCATCTCCACAAAATATGAAACGGGGACACGTCAGTAGCCAGCAGTATATCATGAAGGGTAAAATCTTCAAGACGCTAAAAATAGACCCGTCTGGGTGGGCCGATGGGCTATTGGGAGAGTTTTTGTACGCCAACTACCCCATCCGATACGAGCCAGATTGGTGCGCCTATTTCAATTACTTTGACACGGAGCGGTGGTCGTGAACTTTGCATTACTCCTTACGGGACAAGAACGCACATTCGAGAAATGTTTTCCGTCTATCCAGAAACATATTCTAGCGCCCTACTCGCCCGACGTGTTTATCTGCGTGGACGCCAATCAGGAGTTAAGATTTAGAGAATTACACAAACCGGTGTCAATGCACTTCGTCTTGGATAAAGAGAATCGGGACGCTATCGGGAACTCTAGTCAAAAATATACCAACAAGGCAAAAGAGGCTGATGTCGAGGCGAATGTCTCGTTATTCTGGAAGTGGCGCGTCTGTTGGGATTTATTAGAGAGGTCTGGACGCCAGTATGACGTGGTATTTATGGCGCGTCCAGACATTTGGATTAACTCGTTTGATTGTCCGTCTAATATTGACGAGAATATCATCTACCTACCATCAACGGACGCGCTGGGAACAAGGTGGACGAGTGAACACGAATATTACGGTGGATGGGGCGGACAACTCGTATTCGGGAGTATGAGGGTTGCAGAAGTGGCATCTAAGATGTATGACCATCTGGACGAGATTTATAAGACTTATGAGAAGTATCCCCACTCATTTGGGGCATGGCACACTGAGCGAAACTTCAAGAGATGGATGTGCGTTATGAACCATATCGATATGAGTCTGTTCGATATAGACTTTCACATTGTTAGACCGGAGGAGTCATGCTAGAAAAGGTCTCTCAGGCACTTTGGAGTTGGTGGGAGAGGGTTATAGACGTGTTTAATCTAGACTTCTTAGATAACATGGGTGGAGATATGCCGGAGTCTGATTCACCGAAATGCCCCGTGTGTCAACATGATGCCGCTCCATTCGCGTCGTCATCGCTTGGCCCAGTTATGCGTTGTACGTGGTGCAAATTCACCTTTACGCTAAGGAAATTTTAGTGCCTGATATTACGCTGCTCCCCTACCCTCACACTTGCTACGAGGCTGAACTGCGATACGACCCCGACATGAATTGGTGGGAGTGTTCTGTTTGTGGGAAAAGATACCACGCACCGCAGATTAAGATTCCTGTCGTTCCGGTGTGGATGCCGTGGAAGATTCCCGTGGAAAAATTGTGTATTCCGGCTGGTCGGTATTGGATTCCGTGGAGAGATTATCGGTTATGGAAGGTGCGAAGTGAATTTAGAGTTTGGGCGTGACGAAAGCGGGAATATATTAGGGCCGGACGTAAAGCTAGTCATGACCTTGTTTGACGGGGATGTGGTCGTGAAATATATGCCTGCTATGTTGGCGACCCTTACGTTGCTCTATGGGGACGAAAACGGAATTGTATTTAGGTCTGGGCACATCGAACACCGTGGTCTAATGGATGTTTGGGGGACGAGCGCGTAAATTCTCTACAGATTAGTTGACATAACTGTATTTCGGTGCTATCGTATAGATAACACCGCGAGGTGAGCGGCCATTGGCCGGATGGGGCGGTAAAATTATCCTTCATGGTCATGCGCCGCCCCTGTGGAATTATCCTGAAACAATACTCTTGACAACGGGTAATCACGCGATATGATAATAACGATGATTTATTGTCGTTATGTCAACTACTCAAGTGAGAGATTTTGTATCAAAGGCGTGGCGCGGATGGCGTTACGCCTGTTTTTTGTGAGTATGCTATGATTCCGATAAGCGAAAAACTGTCCGAAATGGTAAATTCCCAGATAGCCCGCGAGTTGGGCAATTCGTTGCTTTACTCCCATTTTAGCTCATGGGCGCATATTCGCGGGTTGAAAAACATTGCCAAATTCTTCAAGGGTGAGTCTGATGGAGAAAAGGGACATGCGGAGATTCTGACGAAAGTATTAAACGATTCAAATATTCAGATTGCGCTTCCCGCCATTCCAGAGAAACCGTCTAATTTTGCGGACTGCATGGCGATTGCTGATGAGTACGAACGCGCAGAAGTGGAAACTACGGACTTTCTGGACGCATTATATATGGCGGCAGAAGACGAGAAGTGCATCGGACTAAGTAATGTTCTTCAGGGAATGCTAGAAGAGCAATTAGAGGAACAGGGGACAACCGAGCGCGTAAAGTCCCTATTTGAGCAAGCTGGCGGAAATTACTTGTTGCTGGATTTGATGTTCGATTAGCATGAACAAACTTGACGCCAAGTGGAAGGTATATAACGAGAAGGGCCGCTATCAGTTGCATAAACTGAACGACGACGGCACTCAGGGTGAGGCAGTTGGCCCCGCTTACGAGAAGCGTGAAGATGCCCTGAAGTACCAACGCACACTTTACCGGAATTCGCAAGATATGAAGGCGGACACCATTGAAGAGACAGAATCTATGAATTCAACTAATCTCATGTCGGGGCGCGTACAATTCCAAGCGGATGAGTTTAATCCGCGTCTCTTGCATTTCAAAGATTACGTTTTAGCGCGACCAGAAAGTAACAAGAATAAGGATCGAGTTGACGAGCAGGGTATTCGAGAACTTGCCGCCACAATCGCTGGAATGCCCGTGGACTATAACCACAACCCTAAACAAAACGTTGGAGTCTTCACCGCTGGAAGAGTCGGCGCAGAAGGGGAGTTGCGGACGGATGGACTGATTTGGCTAGATCGCTGTGAAGAGAATGGCGTGAGCGCACAAGAGGTTTTGGATGGTCAGTTTGGTATGAGTGTCGAGGCAGATGGGGACACCGCTGAGTGTTCCGTTTGTCACGGTATCTTTGCCAATGAGAGTCAGTATTGTGAGCACATCCGCGTTCAGGGCAAAGATCAGGGTATTCGCGCCAAGATAAAGCACGGGGCGGAGCGCATTATGCGCGGACTTCGCGCAATGGGCGGGGCATTCACTCACAATCCCGCAGGCAGTGGCACGGGCGCAGACGCTCTGTCTGGAATGAGATTCGCGGCGAGCCACACGGAGTTGAGCATGAACGACGAAACGAGCGAAGTAGAATCTGTCGAAAAGCAAGAAGATATGTCTCCCGCTGATGATCTTCGTGCAGAATCTATGAACAAAGAGGAAGCAATGGACAAGAAACCAGAAGAGGAAACCCCCGAAGAGGACAAGAAAGAAACTCCGAAGGATGAAAAGAAAGAAGAAGAGGCCGCCAAGATGAAGGCAGAATATGAGGCCACGCAGAAAGAGATGGCCTGCCTCACCGCTAAACTCGAAGAAGTGACCGCCGAGAAAGCCGATGTGGAGTCTAAGTTGCAGTCCGCTAACGCGCAACTGGCTGAGGCTCAGAACACGCTCAAGGCACATCGCGTGGCGGAATTGCGGACTAAGTTTGAGGCGATGGCCGCTGAGGACTTTGAGGCGAATGTGGATTGGTATCTGTCGCTGAACGAGAAGCAATTAGCGCAGATTATCCCCGTGAAAGCGGGTAACGAAGACAAACCGGGACGTGTACGGATTGCGGCATCTGAGCAGCAAGACGTGATTGTTCCGTCGTTATTTTAAGGAGCTATGAGATGGCTAATAAAGTTTTTCAGATTCTCGATAGTTCCGGTGCGACTTTTGATGGTACGACCTATACGACCAGCGTGGCAACGATTGAACCGGGCCTGTTGGTGGTGAAAGATGCGGGCGCGAGCACAGTAGGGCTTGCGGCGGCGTCTGGCTCTGCCCCATCAGGATTTGCGTTCGGGACTCGTGACTCCGAGTACATGCCAACCACGCGCACGTATGACACGGGCGAGCATCTAGTGGTTGTGTCTGGACACGGAATTGCTTTGGTAAGTGCCGACTTCTTCACTAGCGGTAGCGTGCCTACGGACAATGCTGGTTCAAACGTCCTGTATGCTGCGGCCAGCGGGTTGATGGATACTACGGGCACTAACAAAGTTGCGCGACTTTTGGAGATTACTTCGGTCTACGATCCCACGAACGGTACGGGAACGTCGAACAGTCTCGCAAAAATCGAATTCAACATCGTGCCATAAGGGGTGAATAACATGACAGAAATCAAAGTTCCATTCACTAAGTGCATTAAAGTTCATCCTCGTGTGGGCGCGAATGTGTTGAACGCTGCGGATATGTCGCTGGATATGTATCTGGATAACACCCCAGACTATCGGGCGCAAGTCGATCAAATGTTAGCGTCCCTCGCAGGAAGCGGCCCCGATGTTCTGGATAGCCGCAATCGTTTGGCGGCAGCGTTAGCCGAACCTATCCTCCAGATGGTTCCCTACGCCACGCTGTACGACAAGTTCTTCATGCCGTTGCAGATTGAAGAGCGCGAAGACCCCTCACTGCCCGTTGAAGATCAGCTCGTGGGCGTAGGGTGGGAAAGCCACATGCAGACGGGCGTTCAGTACGTGCGTCCGGGATACCTGTGGTATCGACCGTCGTTCAAGTATTGGACTTCGGGCATCGAGATTCCGTGGAATCTGATGAACAAGGCGGGATGGAATGTCCTGTCTCGTCAGATGAACTACACGGTCTGGGACATGGCGAAGAAACAGGATGCCGTGGCGAAAGCCGTTATCGATGCCGCGATTCCGAACTCTCACAAGTCCACCGTTGCAACGACTCTGACCAAAGCGGCAGTTGATGCCGTGCTGATTGCCTCTAGCCAGATCGGGTTCCCGGTCAAGCAAGCCTTGATCAATCCGGGTATCCTGATGAGTATGCAGGGCTGGACGTGGGGCGGAACCGGGTTCTTCATCCCGCCAGAGCGCGCACAAGAACTGCTGGACAACCTGTTCATTAGCACTTACGGCAACATCAAGTGGTACGCTTCTCCGTATGTTCCTACGGACTACGTGTACTTCGCGGGCGATCCTCAGCAAGTGGGCTGGCACGAAACCCGTGGTACTCCTCGCAATGACAGCGCCGTAAATATCACTGAAGGCATCGATCAGTACACGATTCGATCCGCTGAACACTCGTTTTACGCACAAAGCGGACTTTCACTTTGGCGCATACAAATTACTTGATATATTAAGCAATTTGTGGTAATAAACATGGGATGGGGATTGCACCCAATGTGAATGCAATCCCCATCTAAATAAAAAAGGAATAGGCAAACAGGATGGCAACTAAGGTTAAGAAGGTTTCAGATACGCGCCCTACTCTCGAAGAGGTTAAGGCGCAACCGGGGCAATATCTATTCGTGACGTATGAGGGGACTCAGTTCGGGATGATGGGTATTCCCGCATTACGGCAGAGATGGGTAGGGGATGTTCAGGCAGACTTAGAGATTGAATTATTCAAGCCAAAGATGATTGACGTAGAATGGTTGGATAATCCGATTTTCAGAGAGCATTATTTGAAGCATACTGGCATTAAGGTGTGGAAAAGTGATACTCTCCCCAAACCGCCTGACTATACCCTGCCAGACGACCTAGAGCGAACCATTAGCGAGGCACGAAAGCAGTTCGCCAGAACACTTGCCACATCGGACTATGACGAGAAGTTTAAGGACATAGTTCAGATGACCGCCCGCGACCTCCCAGAAACAGAAGCAATGAAGTGGGAGAATCAGCAGCTCTACCCGTTTCTTGAAGTCCTTCGGATTTACGAGGAACGATTGTTAAACCGCAAAGAGATTCTACGCGACATTGACAAGCGACTGAAAGAAATCGAGAGCCGTGTTGATGGCGCAAATCGCCGCAGTCGCTACAAGGCATATCAGAGATAACACATGAGCTATAACCTCTGGACGGATGGTCTCGCAGACGTTGACCGAATTGCACGCCTTTTCAATAAGACGGTCATCGGACGCGATCCGTTATCGGGTGTGGTCGATGGGGTGAACCAGTATTTCTATACTCAGTACACCCCTATTCTCGCCTCTCCCGCGCCAAGCGTGTACACCAGCGGGAGTACACCATTGGCGACGACCGATTATACGCTAGACTACGACGCTGGATTGGTGACGTTCAACACACCGCCTAGCGTTCAACCCGTCGCATCGTATACTACGGCCAAATACTCGGACATGACTGTTCGCTCCATCCTCGTGGCAGGATTTGACGAGATGGAAGGGTTATGGTTTAGAGGGTTCGCGTTGAGCGAGTCTGTAGGCAGTGAGGTGATCCCGATTACCGAGAGTTCGGGGTCGGCCTACATTACGCTCAGTACGGGGAGCGACCCTCAAATCGGAAGTATCTATTTTGGGCAATCCAGAAACCAAATCAACCTCTACGCTAAGTGCGTGCAATTGGCGTTTTACAGAACCTTAATGGGCGAACACGCGCTCTCAGACTTCATTTGGACAGAAGCGCAAGGATTGCGTGTGGATAAGTCCATGACCGTCAAGAATCTGAAACTAGCGTATGACGCGCTGTGGGACACCCTACAGATGATTCTCCAGAAAGCGCAATATGAGTGGTACGGCGATGCCCTCTTTGGTGGAGCGATACTTTCACCGCACACGAAAGACTACATCGCGCACAATTTCTGGCAGAAGGCATCCATCTCGGAAGATTGGCGCGGGAACACTCAGTATACGGGCAATAGGTGGTAAATGCTTACGCCACACGATATGCTCACGATTCGCAAGGACGCATGGGACGCCCGATTACCGTATCGAGAAGTTCTTATGGTATTCCCCAATATCACGAGCGGAAGCAATTACGACCCGTTTAGCGATAGTTCCTACGACATAACAGGCGCTCAACCGACTGTCACCTATACGGACTATCGGACTAAGGCGCGGACGAAGATTATCCAAGACACGACCCTCGCGTTGTTCAATCAAGCGGTGGTTGGTCTGGAAGTGGGCGACTATCTACTGTACTTCTCTGACAGAGATAAAGCGATGGTCGATAAGATGGTGAACGCGCAGAACCAGTTTGCATATCTTGTAGTGGATGGCGTAACGCTACGACCGTGGAACGATACCTTAAATGGAGTTGGCAAAACCTTTGACGTGTACGTACACGCGAAGAAATACTCGCCAAAATATCGCAGAACAGGGACTTAGGACATGGCACAGGACGAGGGATTAGAGGAAAGGGTTGTTGAATTAGAGAGATTGCTGGCGGAAAAGGACGCAACGATAGAGGCTTTAGGCAAGATGCTGACAACCGCTCACGATGTGCTGAATCGGTCATCTGGCGCAGTCATGGAGAGTTCGCTCAAGGTATATGCGACCATGAAGCGACTCTTTGCAGCGAACGACGTGAAGTTCGACTCCATCATGCGGATGCAGATTGCAGAGCACATGAATGATTTGGGGAGAAACGTCATCGACTTCTTCCATAACACGGGACTTGTAACCTACACATCACGGGAAGCATGGCCTCCCAAGTTTAAGCGAGACTGAGGTTTCACTGAATGCCTGTAACGTCCAACTTGTCGGGTCTGAATAGATTCATTGATGACATTAAACTTCGATTTGATGATCCGGGTCTGATAAGAGTTCTTGGACAGGAGTTGTCGAAAGACCTGACGAGCGCGTTCTCTGAATCCGGTTTGCAATCTAAAAGTGGTGCAACTATTCAGGCGTTGTCTACCATTGGGGAACCGGAGAAAGTCGGTCGCGGATGGCGCATCACAGTTGGCGACAAGTCTGCACTAGGAAGTCCAGACGACCCCGCCCCGCGTGGAACGCTTAGAAAGTTCTATGATTATCTTGAGGGAACGGGGCGCGTCCATGCTTTTACCAAGTGGTCTGGAATGTCTAGGTCTAACAAAGAACTTCTACAGGAAATGCGCCGTGCAGGACTGATGGGGGGGCGTGGCCCACGATATGCGAATTATATGTGGGTTCAGAACTACGGTAGCGCTGCCGCCGAAATATCAGGGCGTCATTTCATAGAAAGAGGACAAGAACGATTCCGGTCTAGGGCAAGTAGTATTATCAATGATTGGTGGAAATCGTCTGGTCATATTGGAACGTTGAAAGTTGGACTGGGATAAACCTCTCTGGTGATAAGTTAACATAATGCTAAAACACAGGGCGATACGCCTTTCCATTCGAGACAGAATACGCGATATGTTCCTGTCCCCTGATGCGGGAAGTGGCCTTGCGTCCTTTAATGTGTACACTGAGGCACAACTACGGGCGGCATCGGCGGGAAACTTTACGCCCGTGTTTCCGTATGTGTATCTCTTAGACGCCTACATGTTGCCGGTGGCACAGCGGGTCAACGTCATGCAACCACAGTGCGTCATCGAAATTCAAGAATATCGCAAGCGACCCTTTGAGATGGGTAATCGTGAGGGGCGGTGGATTACGGTGTGGGTTCATGTGTTTGGACTAGATCGAGGACAGCGGGACGATCTGGGGTCATTCATTGTGGACTACCTCGGAAGTTCACTACCCATTAAGTCGTACAGCGCGAGTGACACAGCGGGCACTATCGTTGAGACGGCGCTCATTGACCCTGACCGGGTAGTTAGCGACCAGTTCACGAGCCGTTTAGATCAGGCTTTAGACGGCGTAACACTTGGGTGGAGCTTGGTAGAATTTAAGTTGCTGCCTAAGTTGTAATGGAGTAAGAATATGTCAAGTGACCCCTCAATCATTGGCTCTTTCGGGTACGATTTGGGCGTGTGGTATTCCAACGCCACGCTATCCACTTCTGGGAGCACAAACGACATCTGGGGAGATCGTGTTCAGTCGGCAGAGCCTACCGCCACTCACAATACAACTAAGTATTATGAACTAGGGCGCAAAGACCCCGTAGGCGCGACGACCGATCCGAGTCAGATGCGGTTTGTCAGTGAAGAAAATCTCCACAACTCGGAGATTGATATGTACTTAGCCGGTGTGAACCCCACCACCGGAAGCGGCTATTACGCCGCAAATATGTTGGGGCAGAACAACACGGCTTACGTCGTGCAGAGAAACGCCGCAGGTAGTGTTGTGGGTGAAATTGGTGTTGGTAATCTTCGCGTCAGTGAAGTCCAATATAAGTTCGTCGTCAATGGTACTTGTACCGCGCAATACACGCTAGAGGGAACGTCTGGTAGTTACTGGACGGGCGCAGGAACGTATGTCCACTCATTGTGGGGGACTCCTGATAACACTTCTCCGGGCGGTATTCACGGCAAGGACGCTCGTATCTCGTTTGGTACGGCGGGTGCGGGAACAAAAGCGTATCGCCTACAGTCATTCACTATTCGCGTGGCATATCCGGTTCAGCACGTGAAGGAACTCGGTCGCAGGCAGGAAGTGGGTGTTCTGAACGATGTGCCGGACGTGACCGTGGACTTTGACCTGTTGCAAGCGGATTACCAGCCGCATGATGTGTTCTTCGGAACCAGTACGGATGGCGGATCGTTGCACTACAACTTGGCCGATCCGCAGACGGCAGACGTGTTTATTAATGTCTATGACCCCGATCTCGCTGAATACGCGAGCGTTGTGAAGTCGTTCCGTATCGACAACTGCAAGCCGACGAGCAACACGCCGACACAGGCGCGGGTTCGTCAATTGGCAACCGCACGATGGACGCTGATGAGCATTAGTGCCGACACAGCCGACACGGGCGGATTGACCGTAAGCAAGACAGAAATAGTCGCGTAACACCGTATCACAAATGGGGCGGGCTACAGGGCAAGGATGCCCGCCTCATTCTTCTCCACAAGGTAGCGGCGCACATTGGGCGTCGTAGGGTGTCCCCATATTTCAGGCAAATAGGAGTGTTTTGGCATGTTTCAGTTAGATGAATTTTTAAGAGCAAGTCGAGAAGTTGAACTGCCCAACGGCATTACTATCACCATGCGCGTTCTATCCGATTTGGAAATGAACGCGAGACGGGACTACGCCATGAGTGAGGCAATGCGTGTTTCAGATGAGTTAAAAAACTCTGATACAGAAGCGTACAAGACCAAGATTCTCCCCTTCAAGGATTCTTCACGAGAGTCTATTCTCAATCTTCTTTCCGAGGGGCGTGTAGCGGAACTTAGGCGAGAAGTCGAGACGCTGTATCCGATTAACTTTGTTCCATCCCCAGATGATGCTACACTCTCGGACGAGATTGATACCGAGAAGCGTCAGAGTGAACACGAGGCGCAAGTCTATAAAGATCGTCTTGAGTATATCGTTAAGGGGATAGACGCCTTCCGAAAGAAAATGGACGAACTTTCTCCCGACGTTCTCTTTGGAGAAGTTAAGGCACGCGCCATTCAGGTCTATCCGTATGTCGCCTCTCAGGACGCAGAGTTTTACTACACTATTTGGTGTTCCGTCGAAAAAGACGGCAAAAAATATTGGAAGAATGTTGATTCCGTCCGAAAACTTCCCAAGATCGTCATTGATAAACTAGGTGATCTGTATAAGGAGTTGGACTCCCAGAACCCGTGGGAGTTGACCAAAAGCGTCTCTGAGGGGTAGATTAGTCGGCTGGATCAAAACAATCCAGTACGGCAATACAGCACTCCCCATGAGCGCAGAACGGTGTCCGTGGTATTGGACATATGCTCTATTTTTAGAGAGACGATGGGATCAGATTCAAGAGATAAGTTCCATGTACGGTGATGAAGACGCGCCAGAAGGGAATTACTACCGAGAGATTCCTAGAGAGTTCTGGCACGATCAGAAGAGGATAGATAAGTGGATAGAGCAGGCAAAAGAAAGGCGAAACAGGAATCAGGAAGAGAAATCTCGACAGAGATAATTATGTAAAGTTCGAGTGATGGAGTTTGGAATATGACCGACGAAACCTTTAAGATAGATGTAGATACCTCATCGGCAGAGAATAAACTTAACCAATTACAGGCTAAGTATAACGCTCTTGTTTCCCTGATAGAGCAGGCAAATGCAAAAATAGCATCTGCCCCGACGACTTCTTATAGTATTGGTGGGGCGACCGTAAAGCAACCGGACTACGGCGGATTCCAGCCAAGCGTCATTATGCCGCAGGCGATGGGGCAAAAACAAGATTACGAGACTGCAATAAGAGCGTTACAATCCGGTCGGGATATTCCCAAGCTATTACAGGGAATTGGGGAAGGCGAAGATTTTATCTCCCAAAAACTTACGGCATTTATTAGTGGTGCTTCTCAGGCCGCGTCTGTAACGTCTATCGAGTCTGCCGCACATCAAGGGAATGCGGCGGCAATACAACAAGAAGCGTCCGCCACAGATCGACTCATTCAAGAAAAACGCAAGGCGTATTCTTCTCCACGCGCAACTGATATTACTCAACAAAATGTTGGACAGTTCCCATTTGAAACACAGAAGGATTTTTATAAAGCGCAAGATGCTCTTCTGGCAAAAGGTAAAGCCAATATTCCGCAAGTATCTTCTGTCGCTGACGCATCAATGGTTAGTCAAGCGGCGAGAGCAAAAGAGGCTACTAGCGCTGTAGAGGGACTGTCGTCTGCTTATTCTGGATACTATAACACCCTAAAACAAGCAGGAACAGCAGAACAAGATATTCGCCAAGCATTTGTAAAGGGAGGGCTTGGGGCAGAAGAATACGAGAAAATCTCTCCTGCCACAAACAGGGCGGGGGCGTCATTATCAGAATTACGCTCAAATCTAAATGATGCCAAAAACTCATTTGACGGTAGCGAAGCATCCACCAAGAGGTTGGTCGCCGCCAACAAAGAATATAACACGGTCTTGGGTCAAGCAAACGAGGCAATGGGCAAGACGGGTTCTGCCTATAATAGCCTCGGCTCTATCATCGAGCGACAGCTCACCAGGATTGCTATTGGCGTGGCGGTTTGGACGACACTTCGCACGGCGCAGCAGGAAATTCAAGAAACCATTAAGGCGATGCAGCAATATAGCATCGAGGTTGCCCGGTTTGCCGCCGTTACAGATCAGTCGATTGGTAGCGCAATTTTGCAGTATAACGCTCTGAGAGACGCGGCGGCGCAACGCGGATTCACCCCGACTGAGGCCGCGCCCGCCATGCTTGAAGTTGGTCGTGTTTCTAAGTCTGACACGGGACAACAACAGCTCATGGTAGCGGGTACGGGCCTTGCCGAATTTCTGGGAACAGACGTTAAGAAGTCGGTAGATGGATTGAACGAAGCCATGCTTGCTCTTGGCGCAAATGAGAACGATGTCGCCAAGATTGCCGATATGATTGGCGCGGCTTATAAGAGGGTGGGCGGAGACGCGAACCAGTTCTTATCCGCTATGACCAATGCGGCCCTGATTGGAGACAAGCTAGGCATTTCATTCGATAAGACCTTCGCCATGATTACATCGGGCGCTCAGGTTAGCGGTCGTAGTATGGACGTGGTGTACAGCACCCTGAACCGATTCTCAGAATCTTTAGGGAATCTGAGTGTTGATAAAACCATTGAGGTAGCGAGAGGATTCAAAGAACTCGGTATAAACGCGCTAGACGCCCAGGGCAAGATTCGACCAGTCGGAGATTTGATTACTGAGATTGGCACGAAATGGTCAACCATGTCGTCTGGAAATCAAGAGAAGGCTATTGCTCTTTTGTCCGGGAACGAAAAACTAAAAGGGCAGGCATACGCCGCCGCTAAAGGAATTATGGAATCGTATGCTACGGGGTGGTCGGACGGATTTAAGGATGTAGAGGGGACTATTCAAGAGGGTCTTGCTAAGATAGATAGTTCGTTCGGGCAATCCATCAAGCGACGTGACGCCATTATTCAAAGCATGGAACAGCAAGGACAAATGATGCCCGCGCTAGTCTCTAAGGTTCTGGGCGGAATTATGCCCTATACCAGCGGTGCGTCAGGCGGACTGGAAGGCGAAATGATCGCCAAGTCCTATCAAGTCGGAACGTTCCAGGCAATCCAAATGTCACGCGATGATGTCATGAAGCGCGTAGTGGGCATGACCCCAGAAGACGCGGAAAAGGCCGTGACCGAGTTCAATACTGCCGTTGTTAATCTTATGAAGGCGTTTCCGATTTCGACAATTGGTGCAGATCAATTCCTAGTCGGGAGAGATGAATTTAATTCTGCCATGAAGAATGCGGGCGCAAATGCGGGAAAGGCATTTGTGGGCGGATTCTTAGGGATGATGAATATTGGAGACGTTATTCAAAACGCCATTAAGGGGGTTTCGGAATCCGGTAAGTCAGGAGTGAATACTGTCTCAGAAAAGCCCAGATTTGATTTGGGAACACCGCAAGGCGAATTGGGATACAAACTATCTCAGTACGCCCAGAATCCACAAGGGAGTGCATTCCCGCTTACCACGCAAGAAACCGACTTGACTAAACTTTCTCAGGATGAAATCAATCAAGCCAAGCAACTCTCTGTACAAATCTCTAATATGGAATTGGAGGCTATGCGTCAGCAGCTTATGTTGTTAGGATTATCTAAGTCTGAAATAGACGCGATTATCTTAGCGCAAGAGAAAGAGTTGGACGCCACGGTGAAGTTACTACAGACTCGCCAGGGCGTAAATTACGAAATGGGCAAGACGGTTGCCAATCTTGATAAGGCGCTGTCTCAGATGAACAACGAGAAGCAGTCTTCGCAATCCAATTTCCAATTTCAGCGTCTCAAGAACGTCGATCCGTCTCAGTTCGGACAGCTTGAGGGTCTTGCCCAGATGTACAATAAGTTTCTGACGAACATCGGATCGCCAGAGAAATCCCAAAACATCAACCTGTTACTAGGCGAACAGAACGTCTTTAAGACTATGAATGTTCGCATGACGGCCTTGCAGCTCGCCCTTGAGGACTTGACCAAAATCGAAAAGGCGCAGTTATCCGGCACGTGGAATCTACCAGCAGGAGCAACCGCGCTAGTCCCTATTTCGTCACTGGACATTCAACGATGGAACGGGTCGGGAGCAGGTGGGGGTTTATCCGAGGAGGCGCTCAGGGCGCTAATGGGAGTAGAGGGGGCAACCAATCAGTCTGGGGATAAAGTCAAGACGGCAGTTGACAACTCAGCTCAGTCGATTGTGGCGGCCATCAACAAAGGATTCTTCCCGGATCAACAGGAAGAGATGACTCGCGCAAATTCCGAGGCGGAGCAAAAGAAGTCCAGTTTGGACGCCATAAATAACATGCCCGACTTCCTAGAGGAGTTGGCTAGAGCAAATTCGGCTTCCAATCAGCAAGCAGTTCCACCTCAACCAAGCGTCAGTCGAGATATGGAATACTACCGTTCTCTATTAAAAGAGTCAGACAGGTATCCCGGCGAATTCAAGTCGTCTATACCATCTTTCAGGCAGATGGAAACGGTCAACGTTAATGTGAGCGCGTTGCCCTTGAAGGCTACGTTTAATGCAAACTTGTCTGTTGTTCTCAATGGTCAGATTGTAGCAAAGGCGATTATGCCAATTCTATACCAGATGATGATTAAGATGTCTAACTCTACCCCAACTACGGGTGGAGGACTGGGGGCACTGCGATGACCGCTAAATGGATATGGAACACTGTTAATATCTACGTTTCTGATGAGGAAACCGCCCGCGAGATTAAACGTGCAGAGATTTTCAAATTGGACAACACCGAAAGTTCGTATCACTTCTTCGGGGCAGGGTCTCGTAAAATATCCCTGAAGGGAATGGTTATCGGAGACACAGACCGTAATTCGCTCTTTACGGACGCCATTAACGATACCGCTAGAACTTTCACGACGCCCTATGGCTCACTTGCTAATTGCAAGATTAACGGGACGCCTAAATTCTCGTACATTAGTTACACTAGCGGAACGATAGACGGTACGACCTACTCGGTTGATACGACGCCGATCTACAATTGCGACTTGGAGATTATCCTGTGAGTTTCCAGAATGTCTATATGACTGTTACTGGAATATCCAGTAGCATCATTAGCCTAAATATCGATGCGTCCTATTCTCAGATTTCCAGCGTAGCGACTATAGAATGTGATTCTCATACGCTCTCTTTGGGGGATTTGATTACTATCGATTTAGGATATGTCTCAAGTCATGGCGTTGTGTTTCGGGGGTACGTCAAGAAGATAGAGTTCTCTAAGCCCGATCAGACCTATCGCATCACGGCATACGACACACTTGTGAGGGCTGTAGATTACTTTATAGCATCGAATAATCCAAACGATCCGCTTACCTATCATAATATCGGAACACTCGATCTTATTAAGGAACTACTGAGTCAATGCGGGATAACCAATGTTACGGGAACAGACCCCGGATTCACATGGGGAACAAACGATGATGGGGCGAGATTCAACTTGCAGTCCGTTGCAGATGCCATTCAATTTGTTTCCACCATTGTTGGTTATACGATATACGATGACGGCACAGGACAAATCAATTTTGTTCAACGGTATCCTTACGTCGATGGCGACACGCCTACCGTCACGATCACAGACGGAGCTTCTGGGAATATCATCAGTTGCCAATATAGTCGCGGGACGGATAAGACCCGTAATCGTGTAGTGGTTTATGGTCGAGGCGAACTGACCGCAAGCGCGTCTGCTCCAAACGCATTTTTGGTAGTCGATCAGACGGCGGTTGTGGCACACGAACTTTTAGATAACGATTCTCTGGTTAATGGGACAGCGCAAGTAAACCTAGCAATTCTTAATCGACTAACAGAGAGTTACGAAGTTGAGATAGAGGGCGATTGGGCTATTCAGCCCAGAATGATTGGAGCATTAACGGAGTCTTTTTCTGGAGCAAGCGCACGTCCCGTGTTTATCTACAGAGTGTCGCATATTTGTTCGGATTCTGGATTTATAACCAGTCTCACTTGTACGCCGTGAGGGTTTATGACTAATCGTTTTTTGGATAGTTTCGATCATTACAACAATCTTGACTACAAGTGGGACGAGTCCCAAAACGCCACAATTAGTAGCACGACTGGTCGATATGGCACAGCGGGCGCGGACTTAAGCTTTGCTGGAACGGTCTACATCCAGAAGAATTTTACGGACTATCCGACTGGTCTTGCCATTGGAGTTGCTGTATATCGAACCGGAGTGCCGGATGGCGGCGATCTTATTACGGTATTGGACACTATCGGTGGAACGTATCGTCAGGTCGGTTTGTTTCTGGACTATAACGGGAATTTAGGTGTATCGAGTAGCGGATCAACCCTCTTTACTACCACCAAGATTATTCAACCTAATTCTTGGTACTATGTAGAATTGCTTACTGATATTAGTCTCACTGGTTCGGCGTCCGTCTACGTGAACGGTAATACATGGGGTAGCGGAACGGGTGTTACGCAATCAACTGGCAGTGGATGGGGTAATGCGGTAAGGTTTAATGGTGTTGGTAGGCCGTATCTGGATGACATTTATATCAACGATACGTCCGGCAGTTTGAATAACACGGTCTGGGGGGATGTGCGAGTTGAGGCCGTTTATCCTGACAATGATGGATTTTGGCAACAATGGGACTTAAGCACAGGGAGTCTTGGTTGGGATATTGTCAGTAATAACCCGCCCGATTTGGGGCAATATCTCTCAACGGGAAGTCTATCTGTCAAAAGCACCTTCTTAATGTCCTCCTTATCTGCGGGTACTGGGACTATTAAATCCGTTCAACAACTCAGATTAGCGGAGAAGACCGATATAACCGTTCGGGAAACCAGAAACATCCTGAGATTGCCTTCTGGGGTGGAGTACGTTGGAGAGACAAACGCTATGACCGAAGACCCGGAATACTATCAAACCATCTGGCAAATTAGACCCGATAATGTGTCATGGAACGAAACTACGTTGGACGAAACGCAATTCGGGATTGAGGCCGTCTCGTGAATCTAGTTTATCAAACACCCGTAGAGGTATCTAAAAAGTATCCTAGTGGCGGGAACGTAACGTATCAGTCCGTGTTGGAGACTGTCAGAAACGTCTCGCAATATCTACACGTAACGGGGACTATCGGCGGCAGTCGAGTAGACACGTTCGTCACATCCTATAAACGATTCGCTAGTTTGTGCAATCCCGGACAGAGAGTTACCCTGAATTTGGACACCGGATTCTCTGGCGCTGTAAATCCTGGTATGGCAGTTGTTATTTATGAGAAGGGCGTCAAAGTCTTAACAGGCTATGTAGTGAAATCGCACAGAAGCAGGCCGTCTTATGAATGGGCAATAGACATTGAAGACGCCTATACACGAGTGTCCAATTATTTTATTAGTGAGGTTATGGAGTTCGATACGACACAATCGGCGCGATATTTGATTGCCCAAATTCTCGACCCGACTGGCATAACTTATGAACTGCCTCCCGATGACGCGGCTATTCCGCCCGGAACGGTGCTTGGACTTAGATCGGCCAATGACGCCCTGAATGACATTCTGGTGTACGGGTCATGGTATTCTTGGGTAGACACGGACGGTGTGCTTCAAATTAAAAAGCACACCAATTCTCCGCCCGTGGTTGTTCGTGAACCGATTACGGTAGAGCACGACCGAAACACAGAGCAAACCCGTAATGTGATCCGAGTGTACGGTCGTCAAATGGAAGACGGGTCGATGGTCAATGTCTATCTCAAGAAAAACGTTCCGGGGCTGTTGGTTGACCAAACTTCTGTAGTGGCAAGTCCGCTCATTTCTAACTATGACGACGCCGAACGAGTTGCTAATTATCTGATACAGGAATTGGGTAGTCAGACCAACATTATCAATTTCGAGGTCACGGGAGACCCGGCAATTCAGATCGGCACAAGCGGATCGTTGTATTACGAAGACCCTGCGACTCACGCCGTTACGTCTGGGAGTGGGCCAATCACATCCCTTGAAGTGTCCGTTAATCAAGATGGATATATTATGAACGTGACATTGGGCGAGCGTTGTCCCAGAATTGCGGGATGGTCGATTGACCCACGAGAAATGCGGGCGCTGTGGATTGCGTGTAGGGGAGGAGCGGGCGACCCAAGACCTGAAAAATTGATCTACACCGAAGATTTTGGCGTAGGTGGTCAACCAACTTACAATATTGTGAGAACTGTTCCATCTGGGACTATTCTGGGAATGCACCCCCTGCTGAACGGAAGAAGACTGTATGTCATTATCGGTAGGGTAGATGTTATTTTTGGAGTTAATTACGAGGTCTCTGAATTATGGTATTCTGACAACCCCTATGATCGAGATGTTGAATGGACACTCCTCTTGAAGAGCGGTATGTCGGACGGAACAAATTTGGTAGATTACGGATATTTTGGCAGAAACGCCATCATGTCCGCGCATGTTGTTAAGAACACCTTCTATTTCAGTTATCGGGTTAGATTACCTGGGACTGGTTTTAGCCCACAAGCCTATAGAATGGTGTCAGTTGTGGATCAGGCGACGACAATAACTCCCGGAGTTGAGGATCGAGTTACTACTGGCCCTAGAAATCCTGGGCTAAATGTTGCCGTAAGATGTAAGGGATGGCTGTTTTTTGAAACCACTCCGTCTCAGGTATTAGGCGAACCAGTCGGGCAACCGGGAGGGGTTCCGAGAATTACTCTACCCAACAAGCAGACCTTCGGAATGATTATGCGGAACGGCGTCGGCTACGGCTCTGGCGGAACTGGTGGGATGTGGGTCGATTCCAACAGCGATGCGTTAGGACGCCCTTGTTATGTGGACGAATTTGGAAACCTATACGGATACAGAACGCAAATAATTGGCGGGGGCACGTCACTCGTGGAGGGATTATTCGATCCGGGGCAGTCGAAAGTCCGTGGGTATTATTGGGGAACTCAAATTCAAGTTGTATCGCGGGACGGGTCTTTATACATCGGAACCGAAATGGGTGTTACTAAGGGATTTCGATGGGATACAAGTTTTGGTGGGGTTGTTTTATCGATAAGTAAATCTAAGCCAAACTATCTCGCGTGGTTTCCGAGAGTGTCTGATCAAAATAACGAAATGGCCCGCTGGTCATTAGACAACGGAACAAGTTGGCGCAACATGACGGGGAACTGGTGGGGAACGAACAGCGAAGTCTTGGCAGGAACAAAAATGCAGTCTCAGGGCGGATTTAGTCTGATTGACGCCCATCCTACTTTTTGGTCTAGTGAAATAGATAGTTGAGGTACTATGGCCCGCGAGCAATCCTTCACCATTGATTTGTTAAATCGGTTCAATTACATCGACCGTATTATCCGAACTCAGCCGTATATTTTGGGCGGGTCGAGTGGGTCTGACGGTGGTGGTGGTACGCCGCCTGGCGGATTTATTGGTCAACTTCCCCAGCGTCAGGTTGCGGGTGATACCACCGAGTCGTTCCTGTTTACCTCTGGTAGCATCGGAACGATTATCGACAACCTCAACAATATTCGGGCGTGGTTGTTGCCTGCTCATAACTTTTGGGCAGAAACGAACGAGTCCAATAACCTGTATATCAGTAGTGGGTCTTGGTATTACCAGAATCAAACCGCTCCGCTGATTTTCACGGGCGGGTATTCACCCGCTATAGTCAATCCAACGACTAATGACCGACTCGCCCTGTTATACACCAATAGAGCGGGCGTCATGGACTGGGTGTATGGCAGCGAGTCACTATCTCCCCCTCTCCCTGATTTCCCAGATCACACTTCTGGGTCATTACCATTGTGGGTTGTCTATACCAGACCCGGCGCAACCACCATTGAGAGATACGATAATGGCGGGAACTATATCTATGGGGACTACCGACCATTCATCAACTCGATTGGGTGGGGCGCTCCAGAAAGTAGCGGATCGTCTCTCTACCAATGGTATGCCGATGGGCCACTCTCTACCGGATCGGGTATCGATGGGGTCTATTTCACTCCGCAAGCGACAACTGCAAAAGGCGTTGATTTATACCTTGATACGGTGGGCACGTCTGGAAGCACCATAGTCGATTTACAGTATTCGTCTGACGGATTTACGTGGACGAGCCTGTTCCTATCCAACCCATTGCCAACCCTGACGCCATCCCAGGTTTTAGCGAGTTTTCCGTCTGATAACACGATCATACCCATTAGTAATGTCATTCGGGCAAATATCACGTCGGCGGGGGATGGCGCAAAGTCCCTAAGCGTCAATTTCCGTGGCGAATTTAATTCCATTACGAGCAGTAGCGGGTCTTCGTCCACGACTACCCAACGAGGACAAGCCATATTTACACAAGACCTGAACCTCAACTTAGCGGAGGGCGCGTTGCGTCTCAGGAACAGACTAGACCGGACTTTGACGATTCAGAGCGTGTCCGCAGAGGTAGGAACTGCCCCCGGTGGAGCGGGCGTCGTAGTTGACATAAACAATAACGGCACTACAATATTTACAACGCAATCGAATCGTCCCACTATTGAATCTGGGGTAAATTTCGGAGAAACGACCGCGATTGATATTCCTCAGTGGTTCTCAGGGGATTACCTCACAATGGATATTGACCAAATAGGGATTTCTCCTGTGGGGAGTGATTTGGTGGTGACGGTGGTGTATCTATGACAAGAATCGTAACAGATGGCGCGGAGATGGGCGATCTCACCATTTTTAATGGAGGATTTACCGCATCCGTCACCAACACGACTTCAAATCCTTCTAGCGGATCACGATGTTATCGATTTGTTAATCCGTCTGGCACAATTAGCGTTCCCTCCAACTCTGAATATTTCGTAAGAACAAGAACCGACTCGATAGGCGTAAACAATTTACAAGTCCTTATCTGGCGCAATGGTACAACGACGCTTGGAAACATTATTGTTAATACCGCCAATAACATGGTTGTCACCGTGACGGGTTCTTCTGGGTCATCTGCTGTAGCGGGCGTTCCATCAGCGCAATATTCTTTATTCGAGACTCACGTCAAAATCGCCAATACTGGCGGAGTGATCGAGTGCGCCATAGATGGAGTTCCTATTTTTGGGTTTACGGGCGACACACAACCCGCATCTCTGACCACGATAGATAACTTCCAATGGGGCGCAGCAGGTACTATCCCATTCTACATGGATGATATTGCCATTAACGACACGGCGGGACTAAACGACA
>Ga0209318_1000905_pt1 | contig 23136 bp, 18 predicted proteins | sample RifGroE1_FD_183999 | JGI IMG/M metagenome (GOLD analysis project Ga0209318, IMG submission 183999) | Groundwater microbial communities from Rifle, Colorado, USA - Groundwater E1 (SPAdes) (version 2) | ecosystem: Environmental > Aquatic > Deep subsurface > Groundwater | place: Rifle, Colorado...
CTTAAGACGTGGGAGAGTAGGTCACCGCCAAACCTAGTAAGTACCCAATACGATACAAAACACAAAACCACCGCGGGGTGGAGCAGCCCGGTAGCTCGTCAGGCTCATAACCTGAAGGCCGCAGGTTCAAATCCTGCCCCCGCAACCAAAAATCTATAACATTATCAAGACGTTAGCAGCCGCCCAAAGGGGCGGATTTTTGCGTTCTAAATCACTTCCCTGAATCATCCGTATTTTGAGGCTGTGATCTGCCTCAACCAACAGTGCAAAGCGATTTGCGGCTTCGAAGGCTCTACTCCTGCAGCCATCGAATGCCCACATAGGCCTCTGCAAACCCTGAACCGGCCAGAAATCCCCCAGACATGCACCAGATTGAAACAGATCGACTGGTTCTGCGGAACTTCCGCAAGAGCGACGCGGAAGCCCTTTTCGCTTACCTCGAGTCGCCCGTGGCCAGCTGCTTTCTATCATGTGCCCTGGCGGACATGGATGCAGCCCTGGCCGATGCCACAAGGCGCAGCACGGCTGACGCAGAAATCGCCGTCTGCCTGAAGGAGACCGACCAGCTGATCGGTGATCTTTTCGCGCATCCCGAAGAGGATACGGTCTCTGTCGGGTGGAATTTCAATCCGGCGTTCTTCGGCAAGGGCTATGCACTTGAGGCGGCGCGGGCGCTCTTCGCGCATCTGTTCGACGATCTCCAGACGCGCCGCATCTATGCCTATGTCGAGGACCACAACCTGTCTTCGCAAAGGCTTTGCCAGCGGCTGGGGATGCGGCAAGAGGGGCTTTTTGTCGAATATATCTCGTTCAGGAATGACGATGCCGGCCAGCCGATCTACGAAAACACCCTGCAATACGCTGTCCTGCGGCGGGAATGGCAGGCGACCCAAAGCCGGTGACACGCCTGAAGACCGCGGTGTCGCGGAGGCGTGACAGATGGCCTGGCCAGTGGATTCCATGAACGGCCGTCTCGCGGATGGCCACCCGTTCCGGCTTTTGAACCTGTTGGACGACTTCAACCGCGAGGGCCTGGGCATCAGGGAGGCACCCGGCGGCTGCCAGGAAATGCGGGCACGCCGCGATCACCCCCGCCTCGAACCCCGCCGGATCGGTGACGGTGATCGGGCGACCTCGATGATATGATCAGTCATGGGGGCCCTGTCCGGAGGCCTGCATATGTTCGGCATCAATGGTCCGCATCTCGCCACTGGCCACCATCGTGCGGGTAGCGTCGATGGTCGCATAGGTCCAGAAGATGCGCATCGGCTTGTCCGAGGCATTGATGAACCGATGCGGTACGTTGGGCGGAATCCAGGTGGTGTCATCGGTCTTCAGGTGATGCTGCACACCATCGATTTCGGCAATGGCCTCGCCCTCGATCACCATGACGCTTTCCTCGCAATTGTGGAAATGCAGGCCGATGGCGGCGCCGGGGTCAAATGCGGTGATGCCGTTGATCAGGCTGGTTGATCCGCAGCGGCGCGTGACCAGCGGCGTGGTGCGGGCGCCGCCGCCACGGTCATTGGTCTTCTGCGCCTGCGGCCGCAGGATGGCGGGATCATGGGTCATTTTGCGGGTCCGATCCAGATGGTCTTGATGTTGACGAATTCGCGGATGCCGTAGATGCCAAGCTCACGGCCGTAGCCGGACCGCTTGATGCCGCCGAACGGATAGCGCGGGTCTGATGCGGTCATGCCGTTGATGAACACGGCCCCCGCCTCGATCCGGTGGCCAAGTGCCTTCGCCTGGTCGATGTCGCCGGTCCACAAGGCGGCGCCAAGGCCATATTCGCTGTCATTGGCAAGCGCGATGGCATGATCCACATCGCGGGCGCGGATGATGGCGGCGACGGGGCCGAAGGTTTCCTCGACGAAGGCGGTCATGCCGGGGGTGACATGGTCCAGCACGGTGGGCGGATAGAAGGCGCCGGGGCCCTCCATCAGCGTGCCGCCAAGCCGCAGCGCCGCGCCCTCGGCGATGCTTCTCTCCACCTGGCCGTGCAGGGTCTGGCGCAGGTTTTCGCGGGCCATCGGGCCGATGTTCATCTCCCTGTCCATCGGGTCGCCGATCTTCAGGGCTGCGGCCCTGGCGCAGAACAGCGCGGTAAAGCGGTCTGCCACCGCCTCTTCGACGATAAAGCGCTTGGCGTTCACGCAGGACTGGCCGCCATTGATGTAGCGCGCCTTCACCGCGGTTTCTGCTGCAGCCTCGAGGTCGGCATCGGCCAGCACGATGAACGGATCGGAGCCGCCCAGTTCAAGCACCTGCTTTTTCAACGCGCGGCCTGCCTGCCCGGCGACGATGGCGCCCACCTCGGTCGAACCGGTCAGCGTCACGGCGGCAATCCGCGGATCGGCAATCAGGGCCGCGACCTTGCTGTTGTCGATCAGAAGCGTCGCGGTCAGCCCGGGCGACACGCCTGCCTTTTCCATCACCTCCTGCACTGCCAGCGCAGATTCCGGCACGTTGTTGGCATGTTTCAGAATGGCGCCGTTGCCCGCCACCAGGGCCGGGGCCGCAAAGCGGAAATACTGCCAGAACGGATAGTTCCAGGGCATGATCGCCAGAACCACCCCCAGCGGATCGAAGACCACCGCACTTTCGGTGGCGCTGGAGGCGACGGCCTCATCCGCCAGCCACCTCGGCCCGTGTTCGGCGTAGAAGTCGCAGGTCATGGCGCATTTTTCGATCTCCGCTTCGGCTTCCGCGATGGGCTTGCCCATTTCGCGGGTGATCATCCCGGCAAAGCGGGCCTTGTCGTTCCGCAGCACGGCGGCAATCCGCAGCAGGATGCGCGCCCGCTCGGTGACGGGAACACCGGCCCATAGCCGTTGTGCGCGGTCTGCGGCGGCCAGAGCCGCCTCGATCGCAGCATCATCCTGCAGATCGAAGCTCCGGATGGGCAGGCCGGTCGTCGGGTTGATCGTGGTGATCTGGCTCATGTCGGGACCTTTCGGGACAGTCGCGCTGACCAGCCGGGCAAAAAGCCTGTGCCGGCACGGGTTGAGGGGATGTATTCAAATCCGATGGCCGCGGCGTATCCGGCATCGCAGAGCGCTGTCAGCAGCGCGTCAAAATCTATGCTGCCGGTGCCGGGCTCGTGCCGGCCCGGGTGGTCGGCGATATGCACATGGCCGATGCGGGGGGCATGGGCGCGCACCCAGCTGGCCGGATCTTCCCCCAGAACCCGCGCATGGTAGCTGTCGAACAACAGCGCGATGGCCGGAAGCGCGTCCTGCAAGGCACAGGCGCCGGTCAGCGATCCCATGTGGTAGCCGGGAAGGGTGATCGCCTCGATCAGCAGCCGCAGGCCCGTGCCTTCACAGGCCCTGACGGCCCAGTCGATATTGGCGCGATAGGTGCTGTCCTCCCCCCCGAGGCCGGCCATCGGATGCACGAAGGGACAGCCCACATCCAGTGCATAATCCACCGCGCGCTGAAACCCTGCCCGAAAGGCGGTCTCCCGCCCCGGCAGGCTGGCGAGGCCCTTTTCACCGGGGCCTCCCATCCCGGAACTGACCTGCGCGAACGTCAGACCCAGATCGGCAAGACGCGCCGCCATCTCGGCTGCAGGAATGGGCCAGGGCTCGGGATGTTCCACGGCGGTGAAACCATCCGCCGCCGCCGCGGCCAGCCGTTCGGCCAGCGGCCGTTCGGTGTAGAGATAGCCGATATGGGCCGAAAGCCGGGTCATGCCGCCACGCGCCCTTTCGGGAAGGCCACGCCCAGGGCGTGCCCCGCGGCGACCAGATCGGCCACCACATTCGCGGTGACGGGAATGCCGTCGCGGCGCCGCTGATCCTCGCGCCGCTGTTCGGGCTCGCCGGGCAGCATGATTTCGGCCACTCCGGCCGCACGCGGCAAATGCTTGATGCGGCTGTAGAATTCATCCATCCGGGCGCTGAAGTCGGTCAGGGACATGAAGAGATCGGGCTTGATGGCAAAGAACAGGTGCCCCACGTTCTGCGGCTCGGAATGGTCGAAATAGAGCGATTTCACATCCCCCCCGAAGTTCGCCCCGGTGAAGACCCCCGACATCAGATCCATCAGCGTGGCGAGCACCGAGCCCTTGACGCCGCCGAAGGGCAGGCAGACGCCTTCGAAGGCCTTGGCCGCATCGGTTGTCGGATTGCCGTCGATGTCGAGCGCCAGCCCTTCCGGGATCGGCTCGCCCTTCATCTGGGCCAGGCGGATCTTGCCGCGGGCGATGACGGTCATGGCCATGTCCATCACGAAGGGCGGATGCACGCCGCCCGGAATGCCCGCCGCGATGGGGCTGGCGCCAAGGAAGGAGGTCCGCCCCCCCCAGACCGCGATGGCGGGCGAGGAATTGGTGAAGATCATCGAGATATAGCCACGCTCGATCGCGCGCAGCGCATAGCAGGCGCCCATGCCGAAATGGGTGGAACGGTGAACGCCGGCCATGCCGATGCCCATCTCGGCCGCAAGATCGCAGGCGGTGTTCAGCGCCACGTCCGAGGCGATGAACCCCATGCCGTTGTCGCCGTCCACATGGGCCACGGCGCCCGCCACCTTGGTGACCTTCACCCGGGGGCGCGGGTTCACAAGGCCTTGGCGCAGCCGCTCCAGATACATCGGGATGCGGCTGATCCCGTGGCTGTCGACCCCGCGCAGGTTGGCCTTCACAAGATCTCCCGCGATCAGCGCGGCATCGGCATCCGACATGCCGACGGACAGAAACATTGCCTTGGCATAGCCGGTCAGTTCATCGGCCGTGAAATAGGTCGCGTCGGTCATGACGGTCCTCATCTGGTTGAAACGTCCAGTCTGGCCGCTGTACGCGGCCGGAGGGCGGGGGGGTGCCCCGGCATCAGCCCTGTGTCGGGTCCATCGGCTCGATCTTCCGGGTCCGGTGCCAATGCACGACGGCGGGGACCGCGACGATCATGAAGGCTATCGCCATCAGCAGCGCCGAGAAGGGGGTCGAGATCAGCGCCATCGGATCGCCCTGGCTGATCGCCAGCGCCCGGCGCAGCTGCACCTCGGACATCGGCCCCAGGATCAGCCCGATCAGCACCGGCGCGATGGGGAAATCATAGACCCGCATCATGTAGCCCATCAGGCCCACACCAAACATCATCGCCAGATCGACGACCGAGTTCGAAGCGCCCCAGATGCCCACCAGCGAAAACGTGAGGATGCCGGCATAGAGATAGGGGCGGGGGATGAACAGCAGCCGCACCCACAGCCCCACCAGCGGCAGGTTCAGGATCAGCAGCATCAGATTGCCGATATAAAGCGATGCAATCAGCCCCCAGACCAGATCGCCCGAGTTGATGAACAGCATCGGCCCCGGTTGCAGGCCATAGTTCTGAAAGGCGGCCAGCAGGATCGCGGCCGTCGCCGAGGTGGGCAGGCCCAGGGTCAGAAGCGGCACCAGGACGCCTGCAGCAGAGGCATTGTTCGCGGCCTCGGGGCCTGCCACCCCCTCGATGGCGCCGTGGCCGAATTCCTCGGGGTGGTTCGACAGCTTGCGCTCCACGGTGTAGGACAGGAAGGTCGGGATCTCGGCCCCGCCTGCGGGCAGCGCGCCGATGGGAAAGCCAAAAAAGGTGCCGCGCAGCCAGGGCTTCCAGGATCGTTTCCAGTCTTCCTTCGTCATCCGGACACCGCCCGCAAGCGGGTTCAGATTGGGCTTGTGCAGGCCAAAGCGGCTGGCGACGTAAAGCGTTTCGCCGATGGCAAAGAGCGAGACCAGAACCACCGTCATCTCGACCCCGTCCAGAAGATCGGGGATCCCGAAGGTCAACCTTTGCAGCCCGGTCGCCTTGTCGATGCCGACCAGCCCGAAGGAGAGGCCAATGAAAAGCGAGATGAAACCGCGGACCTTCGAGGTGCCCATGACGACCGAGACCGACAGAAAGGCCAGGATCATCAGGGCAAAGTAATCCTGCGGCTTGAAGATGAAGGCCAGTTCGGCAATCGGCGGCGCGAGAAAGCTCAGCAGCAGGGTGCCGATGGTGCCCGCCACAAAGGAGCCTATGGCGGCCGTGGCCAGGGCTGCGGCGCCGCGCCCGTTCTGCGCCATCTTGTTGCCCTCCAGCGCCGTCATCATGGCGCCGCTTTCGCCCGGCGTGTTCAGCAGGATCGAGGTGGTCGATCCGCCATACATCGCGCCGTAGAAGATGCCCGCGAAGATGATGAACGCCGCCGTCGGGTCAAGATAGACCGTGACGGGCAGAAGGAGGGCGATCGTCAGGGCCGGGCCAATGCCCGGCAACACGCCAACGGCGGTGCCCAGAAGCGTGCCCACGAAGCACCACATTAGGTTCTGGGGCTGCAGCGCTACGGCAAAGCCCTGCAGCAGGCCGGTCATCGGATCCATGGCTCAAACCCCCATGATCGGAAGGAGGCCGCCAAGCTGGACCCCCAGTTTTCGGAACAGCCACCAGCAGACCAGCGACACCACCAGCCCGATCACCGCATTCTTCACCCAGGCATGGGATTTGAAGGCCGCGGCAACCAGGACAAAGCAGCCCGTGCAGGTCAGCACGAAACCGAGAGGCTGCATCGCAAGCACCGGCAGGGCGCAGGCGGCAATGGCCAGCGCCAGTGCCGGGCGCGACACGACATGTGCATCGTTCACGTCTTCGGCGCCCTGCGCGTTGAACGGAATGCCCCGGCGGATCTGCAGGGCAAGCAAGAGCCCCAACAGCACCAGCCCCGCCCCCACGACCGTGGGCATCAGCCCGGGCCCGACATGGGCATATTGATCAAACTGGGGAAGATATGCCGCCTTGATCAGGACGATGGCACCCCAGCCCACGGTACCGGCGGCAATCCAGTAAGGTCGTTCCGTCATGTCTTGCATCCTCTCAGGACGTTCAGGGGCTTACTTGACCAGCCCGGATTCCTTCAGGATGTCGCCGATCCGCACTTGCTCGTCGGTGATGAAGGCGGTGAACGCCTCGCCGGCCAGGAAGGCGTCTTCCCATCCCTGCTTGGCCAGGATGTCGGTCCAGGCCTGGCCTGCGTGCATCTGCGTGAAGCGCTCGGTCCACATCGCCTTGCCCGCGTCAGACATGCCCGGGGCGCCGACGATCCCGCGCCAGTTGCCGACAACGACAGGAATCCCGGCTTCGGTCAGGCTCGGCGCGTCGATGCCGTCGACCCGGCCCTCCGAGGTCACGGCAATCACGCGGATGCGCCCGGCATCGGCCATCGGCTTGAATTCGGATGCGCCCGAAACGGCCACGGTCACCGCGCCGCCGCCCAGGGCGGTCACGACTTCGGCGCCGCCATCATAGGGAATGTAGTTCAGTTTCGCAGGCTCCAGCCCGCTTTCCTTGGCCAGCAGCGCCATGACGATGTGATCTGCGCCCCCCACCGAGCCACCGCCGATCGACACGGCCCCAATATCGGCCTGCATCGCGGCAACCAGATCATCCACCGTCTGGATGGGCGAGTTGGTCGCGACCGCGATCACCCCGGTGTCATTGGTCAGCCGGGCCAGCGGCGTCACATCCGCGAGGGTGACGGGCGAGGCGTTCATCAGGATGCCCCCCACCATGATGACGCCCATCGACATCACCGCATTGTCGTTGCCCTGCTGAGATCCGACGAATTCGGCCAGGCCGATGATGCCGCCTGCGCCGCCCTTGTTGGTGAAGGTCGCGCCCTCGGTGAAGATGCCATCCGCCGCCATGGCCTCGAACGGCAGGCGCGCCGTCGCATCATAGCCACCCCCCGCGCTGCCGGGGGCCATCACGACGGCCGGTTCGGCAAGGGCTGCAAGGCCTGACAGCGAAACTGCGGCTGTCGCCGCGAAAAGGGTTCTGATCATCTTGTCCTCCCATTGGAACGGGCAGAGCGCCCCGTGTCGCGCCCCGTGTGCCCGGGATGGCGACATGACAAACCGCCTCCTCGCGATTGTCTTAAGGATTAATATAAGACAATCATGTGGAAACGACAATCCTTCTGATCTGGAAGACCCACACAGGCCTTCCGCACCAGATAAAATATATATTTCAGATGGATGCCCGAAGGCCCCGCCCGATCGGGCGGGCGGCGGAGGGGGGCCGCAGATCGGATCTTTGCGCACTCATCCCGCGAATCGGGTGATCTGCAGGTCTTTCAGCCGGAAGGCCCCGACAAGTTGCCGATCCGGGCGCCCGTTCTGCGGGCCGCGGATCTGCGCCGGAAGGTCAGAGGCGCGCTAGAACATCTCCGCCCGCGCCTTGCGCTGCTTTGCCTTGCCCAGATGGCGATCCATCAGCTCTGCCGCGCGCTGCGTATTCCCGGCGTCCAGCGCATCCAGGATCGCAAGGTGTTCGGCGTTCTGGCCAATCACCTGTTCGATGTTCAGCGTCTGCCGATATTCCACCAGTCGCCGCAGCTGGTTCAGCTTCTGGACCGTGGCCAGCAGGAACCGGTTGTCCGACAGCTCTGCCAGGCCTTCGTGGAATGCGGAATTGGTCTCGAAGAGTTCCATTTGGCTCAGGCTTTGAAAGCCGCCATGCGCCACGAACTCCTGCCGCCGCCGCAGCTCGGCCAGCACCGCCCGGTCCAGGCGGAAGGCGGGGCTTCGCAACCCATGCACCTCGATCACCTGCCGCAGATCATAGCATTCGCGATAGGCCTCCAGCGAGTCGATCAGGGCGGCGAAGGTCCAGCCCCGCCCCTCGTTCCGCTCGATCCAGCCCTCAGCCGAAATGCGGGTCAGAATCCGGCGCAGCGCCAGCCTGGAAACAGAGTAGCGGCGCATCAGGTCATTCTCGCTGATGCGATCGGGCAGCCTGCGCGTCAGCCGGTCATCCGCGATGCGCAGATAGACCGCCTCTTCGGAACTGTCATCGGCCGGGGTCATCTGCGCGACAGCCAGCCTGGGGTTCTTCAGGAAGAACCCCTTGTTCGGCACCCATTCAAGCACACCCTGTTCAGCCAGATGGCCAAGAGCAGACCGGATGGGCTGGCGCGAGGTGCCCAGCAGATCCTGCAAGCTGGCTTCTGTCAGATGATGCCCCTCGGCCATGGCCGAGGTGCGGATATGCCTCAGAATTTTCTCCGCAAGCGCGCGATGAAGGTCGTTCATGTCAATTCCAGAATAGGCTTATGTGATCATATATGCCTATCGCAGAGGAGCGGAAGAGCATTGTTGTGCAAGGGATTACAGCAGGCCCAGCCGCTTCGCCCGCTCCAGCTGCATCTTCACCGATGATGGCTGCCAGCGCGACCGGCCGCGGGGCGTGGGTTCGCGCATGGCCTCCAGCCGGGCGCAGATGGCCTGCAGGGTGATCCCGGGGTCCGCGCCCCTGAGGGCGGCGATGATGGCGGGCAGGCGGTCGTCGCTTTCGCGGCGCCCGGCCCGGCCCAGTATCGTTTCGGGCAGGAAACCTTCGCGCACATAGGCACGGACGGCGCGCAGCAGGCGGCCCTGGCTCCAGCGCCGCGCCGGGGGAAGCGGCGCGTTGATGAGCCGCAGCACATCTTCCCAGGCCATGTCGGGGCGCAGGCGGCGGACCTGCGGCACCCAGTCCTGCGCCGTCTGGTTCAGCCGCTCCAGATAGCCATCGGTCCGCGCCAGCTGCAGCTTGCGCAGCGCCGCCGGGTCGCCGGTCCGCAGCCCCGGATTGCCACCAACCCGGCCCCGCATGCGGGCACTGGCCAGCCCGGCCCGGGTCCGCTCGCGGATCAGCGCGCGTTCAAACTCGGCCGCCGCACCCAGAACCTGCAGGGTGAACTTGCCTTGCGGGCTGGCCGTGTCGATCGGATCCTGCAGGGACCGGAAGAAGGCGCCCTTCGCCTCCAGCTGTTCGATCACCCCCAGCAGATGCGACAGCGACCGCGCCAGCCGGTCGATCCGCACGACCACCAGCGTATCGCCCTTGCCGATCCGCTCCAGCACGCGGGCCAGCACCGGCCGCGCGCGATTGCCGCCCGAGGCCTGTTCCTCATGGATCTCGGCGCAGCCTGCGGCTTTCAAGGCAAGGCTCTGCGGGCGCGGGGTCTGATCTTCGGTGGAAACGCGGGCATAGCCGATCAGGGGCATCGAACAGGTCATTTTCAATTCCGGATATTGCAATCAAACGGTCATTTGTAAACCGATGCAAGCCCTGATCCGCCTGCCCCGCCTGCCGGATGTCTCTTGGTTGCCTGGCCTATCCCTTGGCCGATGCCCCTGCCCGATGGCCGCCCGGCGATGGCCTGCGGGGGCTTTGGGCGCCTGCCCTGAAAAGCCTTGGGTGATGTTCATAAATCCCATATTCTGCACATATGACACCACAGAGCCCTGTTATCCCTTCTGAAACCGGACCGGACGACAGCCGCCGCACCGCCATTGCCGCCGCGCTGCTTGCCGATTGGACAAGGGCCGAGGCCGGCTGTGCCGCGCGCCTGGCCCGGACGGCGGCGGCGCTTGGCGCGCTGGATGACCGGCTGCACCGCGGGCCAGAGGGCTGGCGGCACCGGCTGGCCGTGATCGAGGCGGCAGAGATCGGCTGGTTTGCCGGGGACCGGGTCAGCCCGGACCGGCTGGCGCTCTGGATGGCGCTGCATCTTGCCCGCGCGCAGGAGGATGGCGGCGCGCTGGCCCGCGTCGCCTGGGCCGCGCGGCGGCTGTCCGGCGGGGCCGGGCCCGAGGCGGATCTGGCCACCTTTCTGGACCGCCGCGATCCCCGGACCATCGCCGATCACGCCGAACGGTTCACGGATCGCGCCGCGGGCTGGTGCGATCTGATGACGGCCGCCCGGCCCTTGCATCCGATCACCCGCGCCTGCATGGGCTTTCACCTCTGGGGGCTGGCAGGTCTGGGCTTGCAGGGCGGTGGGACAGAGGCCGCCGTCACCGCCGCGCGGATCGCGGCTGACACGGGTATGGGGGCAGGTATGGGGGCGGTCTTCGCGCCGCTGGCCATGGGCGGGGCGGCCGGGCTGCGGGCGGGGGGCACGCCGGACAAGCGGCTGGCCCGCTGGCTCGACGGGATGGAAAGCGGCTGCCGCACCGCCCTGCGCCATCTGGGCGATATCGAGGCCTGGTTCCAGCGGGCCGAGGCCGCAATGGCGGGCCTGTCGGGCCGCACCCCCCCCGCCCTGCGCCGCGCGCTGCTGCAATGGCCCCTGCTTTCGGCCCCCATGGCCGAAAGGCTGACCGGCGCCAGCCGCGCCGCCGTCCAGCGCAATCTGGCCTGGATGGAGACCCGCGGGTTGATCCGCGAGGTCACAGGCCAGGGCCGCTTCCGCATGTGGCGCGCCGCCGTCTGAGGCAAGCCTCGACGCGCCCCTGAGGTAGCGTCGGGGTCGCCGGGCGAGCTGGCAGACGTGCAGATGGTTACCCCGGCTTCCGTGCAGCTTGCCCGCGGCGGGACGCAGCAGCAGCAGGTTGCTGCAGTTATCGCCAGCCGCCATGATGCCTGCCAGCCTTGCGGCCTGCAGAGCGAGCAGGCCGCTTGCCTGCCTGACCGGCGGCCTGCCAAAGCCGTCCGCCCATGGGCATCGGGCATCGCCTGAAAGGCTGGCCGCTCCTCATCCGTCACGCCGCTGTTCGGCTTTCCATCTGGCTGCCAGCCCTTGATGGCCAGCACCAGAGACGACCGGCCGAGGCGAGACGCTGGCGAGGGTTTCACCAGCCCCGAGATGTGCCCGGATCATGGCAATCTATTCTGGTGAAAGCCGGGGTTCGGGTGGGCGGCCCCGGCCCGCATATCCCGCTCACATCGCATCATGTACCACAAAGTACCGTTCCTGCCATCCGTCCTCACCGGACGGTTTCCGCTCCTCTGACGAGGAGCCCGCCCCGCGGAAACCGGACAGCCGGGGAGGGCTCCACAGGGCGTCAGGGGGCGGCGGCAGAGCCGCTGCCGGACATCCCTGCGCCGGGCCGTCAGGCCGCATGTGCCGGGACGCATTGCGCGGCAGCTGCCGAGAAAACATCCTGATCCGGAGAAGCCGCCGCTCCGGGCGCGCGCACCGACAGAGGGCCAGCGCCGCTTTCAGCGGCACGCTGTGCCTGAAGGGCGCGCGGTCCGGATTGCCCCGGGAGCTTGCGGGCGGGAACCAACCCCAGAGATGCAAAGATGCAGACAGGCACAGGACAAGGGCAGGCCGCACCGCCAGCCATGCAATGCGCCGCGCAGGCCGCCCGTCTTTCGATCACACCATCTCGCAGGCAAGATTGCCAATGGGCAGGCACCCCGATCGCCTCTTCCCATCTTCCGGCCAGTCCGGGCCAGGATCCCCCGACACAGCCCCGCGCGGGTCAGCCCAGCAGCAGGGCCAGGGCCATCGCCAGCCCCAGGATCGCAAAGCCCGCATCATGCAGCGGATCCCAGAAACCGTGGCGGCGGGCGATATGGGCCAGCATCGGATAGGCCAGCACCGTGGCCAGCGCCTGACCGGCCAGCGCACCGGGGATCCCGGCATAATGCACCCCCGTCAGAAACAGCCCCAGAAACAGCACCGCCCGCAGCAGCGCCAGCCAGAAGAAGCCGCGGGTATCCCCGGCCGACAGCGCCGACTGGTCATAGCTCAGCCCGATCAGCGCCGGGATGGTGGCACAGGCAATGGCCCGCAGGATCTGCCCCGCCCCGGCATAGCGGTCGTCATACAGCAGGTTCACCAGGGTCGGCCCCAGCAGGGCCATCACCAGCACCATCAGCAGCAGGCCCCCCGTCAATATGGCGCGGACCCGCCGCACCCGGCGGGCGGCAGCCCTGGGGTCTTCGGCCTCGGCGGCGCCGCGATAGACCGGGATCATCACCCGCGACATCACCGCAATGCCCAGCGACAGCGGAAAGCTGGCCAGGAAGAAGGCGATGTTATAGATGCCCAGCTGTTCCAGCGTCAGATATTTGCCCAGGATCGCCTTGTCGCCCTGCGCGATGGCAAAGCCCACGATGGTCGAGGGGAAGATCCATTTGCCAAAGCGGATCAGCTCGGCCGCCGCCGCACGATCCCAGTGAAAGCGGTTGGGCGTGCCCGGCAGCAGCTGCCAGGTCATCGCCAGCTTGACGAAAGCCCCCAGCACCAGCCCGATGACCAGCGCCCAGGCCGTGCCCATCGCCGCCGCCAGCCCGACCGAAATCGCGGTGGAAACCAGCGCCGTCGCCAGCTCCACCAGCGTCAGCCGGCCCAGCTGCAGATGGCGGTTCGCGGTTTCGATCCGGGTGGGCAGCAGCCCGTGGATGACGGCGGTAAAGCCCGCGACCGGCAGATACCAGGCCAGTTCGGGCACGCCATAGAACTGCGCCACCGGCAGGGCCAGCGCGCAGCAGGCGATCCACAGCCCCAGACCCCGGATGGCCTGCATGGTGAAGGCGGTATCCAGAAACCGCGGATCATCGCCGCGGCGGCTTTGCAGGATGGCGGGGGTGATGCCCACATCCGAAAAGTTGTTCACCCCCTGGATGATGACCATGACCAGCGCCATGATGCCGAAGACATCGGGGAACAGCAGCCGCGTCAGGATCAGGTTCGATGCCAGCCGGATCGCCTGCATCCCGCCAAAGCCCAGCATGGTCAGCGAGGCGCCGCGCAGGGCGCGGATGCCCAGCCCCTGGCCACGGAACAAGGATGCAAGACGGCCCGTGGTCACGATCTGTCCCTTTGTGCTGTCTGGATCAGTGCCTCCTGCACCGCCACCGCCAGCCGGTCATAGCGCGCGGCGATGCGCGGGTCGATCCCGCCTGCGCGCAGGGTGTCGGCCGGCAGGGCGGGCGGCACCGCCCCAAAGACGGCGGCATAAGTCATCATGGCCGCCAGCAGATAGGTGCTGGCCGTGCCATGGGGCGAGCGGTCGGCATAAAGGGCGGTCACCTCGAGATCGGCCAGAAGATCGCTTTCCGCCAGCGTGGCGAGGATGCGGCCCACCGGGATCAGCGCGATCTCCATCCCCGGCCGTTCGGCCTGCAGCCGGGCGGTATAGTCCACGAACCAGCGGTGATGGCCGTCGCGGCCCTGGGCGTGATAGCGGCGCAAAGCCGCGGCATCGGGCGGAAAGCCTGCGCTGAACGGATGCAGATCGGCCCAGCCTTCATAGATCAGGAGGCGCGGCGCATCGGCATTGGCCGCGACCCAGTCCAGCACCCGCAGCGTGGCCTGCAGCGGCGAGGATCCATCCGGGTTCACGCCCTGATAGGGCCGGTCCGGCGGATCGTATTGAATGAAGTTTTCCGGGGTCAGGATCACGGTGTCAAACCGGCCCGCACGGAACGGCTGGGTCCAGGGATCCCAGGCGCGCGGCACGGCGGCGATCCGCCAGTTGGCAACCGGCGGCAGCTCGGCTGCGAAATCACGTGGAAAGCCCCAGCGCCCTTCGGCGGCCAGGCTCTGCCCGCCGGCCTGTGCCAGGGCCGCCATCCAGTGCGGCACGGTCGTGGCATCGCTGTCGGTCAGGTGATGGATCAGGCTGTTGCCGAAGAAGAAGATCCGCGCGCTGTCGCGCCGGGTCCAGGATTGGGTCCAGGATTGGGGCCAGGATTGGGGCCGGGGTTCGGGGGTTTGGGCCATGGCCCGCCCCGCCAGCGGCAGCGCCGCCAGCCCCGCCAGCACGGCCCGGCGCGCGGGCGCGGGGGTCATGCCCCCTCTCCCAGCAGGCGGGGCACCGGCGCGGGGCGCAGCAGCAGCATGTCCTTGATCCGCCGCTTGAAGGAGCGCGCGGGCAGCATCTGCCGGTCACACAGGAACCGCGCGCCATGCAGCGCCGGATCGCGATCCAGCGCCAGCGCCACGCCCCAGGCGGCGGCGGTTTCGGGCGCGATGCCATCGGTCCGGCCCATGCCGGTGGCCAGGATGCCCGGGATCCATTCGCTGACGGTGATCCCCGGCAGCCGCCCCGCCAGTTCGGTGACCAGCGCCGCATCAAACCCCCGGCAGGCCAGTTTCGACACGGTATAGGCCAAGCTGCCCGGCAGCGGCCCCTCGCCCGCCAGACTGCCCACATTGATGATCCGCCCCCGGCCGCGGTCGGCCATGGCGGGCAGCACGGCGGCGGCGGCATTGATATAGCCGCCCAGATTGATGGCGATCTGACCGGTGATCTCTTCCGCCGGGGTGCTGATGAAATCGGCACGGTGATAGACCGCGGCATTGTTGATGAGAATGGCCACCGGCCCGATGTCGCGCTCTGCCTCGGCCACGATCCGGCGCAGGGCGGCCGCATCCGTGACATCGGCACTCTGCGCATGAAACAGGCCGGGGGCGCAGCGGCCTGCGGTTTCGGCCAGCCCGGCCGCCCCCCGCGCAATGCCCAGCACGGCATGGCCCCGCGCCGTCAGCGCCTGCGCCAGTGCGGCGCCCAGGCCCGCGCCGGCCCCGGTGACAAGGGCCACAGAAACGGCGGCGGTCATGCGGCACCCTCCTTCAGCCGGGCCACCATCCGGTCGGCCACGCGCAGCGCATTGGCCACGATGGTCAGCCCGGGGTTCACCCCGGTCGAGGTCGGCATGAAGGCGGCATCCGCCCCCCAGAGATTGTCCAGATCATGCGCCCGGCCCTCGGCATCCAGCACGCCGCGGCGCGGATCGGCGGCAAAGCGCAGGGTGCCGCAGGGATGGGCGATGTTCAGCTCCGGCCCCAGCGTCAGGAACAGCGAGCGGATGCCGCCCAGCCCGCGCTTGATGCGCCGCCGATAGCGCTGCCGACGCGCCAGCAGTTCCGCCGACATGCGGTAGTCGTACAGGATATGCTCCGGCCGCGCCGGATCGAAGCGCACATGATTGGCATCATCCGGCAGATCTTCCAGCAGCCCCACGAACACCCGCGCCTCGCCCAGAAGCCGCGCCGCCGCCAGCGCGGGCAGCCGCATCAGCTCTTTCCCCGGGCCAAAACCCGCCAGCGGCGACAGGTCATAGCGCTGCTTCAGCACATGCAGGATATTGCCATAAGAGGCGGGCAGGCCCAGCGACTGGAACAGCCCCAGACGATCGGTGCCGTCGCGGTAGAAATCGCGCAGCGAAAACGCCTTGGCCGGGCCGCTGTCCGGCGCATCCGTCACCGCCGCCAGCGCCCGGCGCGGCGGCCAGATCGCGATGCGTTCGTTCAGATGGAACATCAGCCCGCGCCCGACCAGACCAGAGCTGTTGGCACAGCCCTGCGGCCAGGCCTCATTGGCCGAGGCCAGCAGGATGCGGGGCGACCCCAGCCCGCCCGCCGCCAGCACGAAACTGCGCGCCCGCAGGTCATGCAGCTGCCCCTTGTGGCGCACGGTGACATGCGACACCTGCCGCCCCGCCCCCTGCAGCCGGGTGACCACGGCCTCTGCCAGCAGCACGGCCCGCCCCGTGGCCAGCGCCGGCTCCACCCCGGCAGAGCGGCCATCGCGCTTGCAGTCGCGCGGGCATTTATGGCCGATACATTCCAGACAGCCGGGCAGCTGGCGCATGGCGACATGGCTGCGATAGGGATGCAGGCCGCGCGCCTGCAGGGCCTGGCCCAGGGCCGCATCCATCGCCGCCAGCGGCCGGGGCGCCGCCAGCACCGGGCGCGGCACCCCCTCCACCGCTGACAGCGGATCGGGCGTGCCGTTCAGCGCCATGATGGTTTCGGCCTTGGCAAACCACGGGGCGAAGGCGGCATAGCCCACCGGCCAGCCGCCGGTCGGATGCGGCATGTCGGCGGTCTGATCCATGTCATGCGGCTCCGGCCGCTCCAGCGCCGCGGCATAGAACACCGAGGTGCCGCCCACCCCCACCCCCTGCGCGCCCCAGCCGGTGGTGGCCGTGCCATTCACCCGCGCCTCGACCGGCGTGGGCCAGCAGCCGAACAGGGCGCGGGCAAAGGGATCGTCATGCGGCGATTCCATCGCATTCTGTGCCTGGCGCGGCCCGACCGGCCCCTGTTCGATCATCAGCACATGCAGGCCCGCCTCGGCCAGGGCACGGGCGCAGATGCCGCCGCCCAGACCGGCACCGATCACGATCGCATCCCACAGCCGGGATTCAATATCCTGCATCATGGCCCGATCATCCCCTGCACCGGATAAAGATCCCGCAGCACGCGGGCGCCCGTGTTCGTCAGATGGTTGTTGTCGAAATACAGCGGCAGCCCACCTGTCCCGCCCTCCTCGGCCATCACGCCACATTCCCGCGCATCGCACAGCCGCGGCCAGGGGTCGATCAGCGTGATCTGCCCCGCCTCTGCCGCCGCCCGGAAGGGGGCCAGGCCAGAGGCTTCGCGCCGCTCGGCCTCGGCCCGGGGGGTGATGAACCGGCTGGCCGGCACGGGTTCCGCCCGCGCCATGGCCCGCGCCACCGCCAGCGAGGAATAGCCCGGAATTTCCGGCACCTGACGCATCACCCAGATCCGGCTGCCCGCCGCCGCCAGCTGATCCAGCGTCTGGCGCACGCTGCGGTCATAGGGGGCATCCAGCGTGATCCGGTTATGGGCATCCAGCCCCACACCGCCGCCTTCGGCATAATAGCTCCAGCGCCCGACCAGCAGCAGCCCGGGCGGCGGATCGGCCCGGAAGGCCTGTTCGATCCGGGCATTGGCCGCATGGCAGGCGGCATCCTCCTGCGGGGTGGCGGCGCTTTCGGTCTTGGCCACGCCGAACAGCGGCGGACAGCCCGCCCGCCAGATCAGCCGCACCGGCAGGCCCGCCTCCTGCGCCGCCGTCTGCAGCCCCTCCTTGATGGCCCGCAGATGGGAATCGCCCCAGGCCACCAGCGCGGGCGGGCCGGGCGGGCCCAGATCGCAGATCTCCACCCCGGCGAAAGGCCCGGTTTCCGGAATATGGCATTGCGACCAATCCTGAATGAAATCGCGCGCCGCCGCCTCATGCACCAGAACGGGGGCAGGCCAGCGCCCCGGCACCCCGGCGGTGAGATAGGGCCAGATCCCCAGCGCCAGCAGCGCCGCCATCGCCAGCCCCGCCCCCGCCATCAGCGGCCGGGGGTCCGCCGCCGGTCTGCGGAACGGCTGTTCGACAAAGCGCCAGGACAGCACCGCCAGCCCGACCGACAGCCCGATCAGCGCCAGGGTCACCGCAAGCCCCTGATCCGGCCCCAGCGCGAAATGCGACAGGCTGCGCACCGGCCAGTGCCAGAGGTAAAGCGAATAGGAAATCAGCCCCAGCGCCCGCATCGGCCGCGCCGACAGCAGCGCATTCACCGGATGCGCCGCCTGGCCGAAATGGATCAGCAGCAGGGTGCCCGCCACCGGTGCCAGCGCCGCCACCCCGGGAAAGCCATCGCCCGGCCGGATCAGCATCATGCCGCCCAGCACCAGCGCCAGCCCCAGCGCCGAACCCGCCAGCGCCCGCCGCCCGCCCTGCGGCGCGGGCCGCCCGGCGGTCAGGATCGCCAGCAGCACCCCCGCCACCAGCTCCCAGGCGCGGAAGGGAAACAGGAAGAAGGCCGCATCGCCGTTGCGCCAGGTCATCGCCAGCCCGGCTGCAAACGAGGCAGCGCCCCCGCCCGCGATCAGCGCCAGCGCCAGCCGGGGCCGCCGCGCGCAGATCACCAGCAGCAGGGGCAGCACCAGATAGAACTGCTCTTCCAGCGACAGCGACCACATGTGCAGCAGCGGCTTTTCCTCGGCCGCGCCATCGAAATAGCCGGTGCCGCGATAGAAATGGATATTGGCGGCAAACAGCGTGGCCGCGATCAGCGCCTTGCCCAGTTCGCGGAAATCATGCGGCAGCAGGATATGGTATCCGGCGGCAAAGACCACGAAGGCCAGCACCAGCCAGGCGGGCGCCAGCCGCCGCAGCCGCCGCAGGAAGAAATCGCCCAGGGCGATGCTGCCGGTCTGCGTATATTCGCGCCACAGGATCGCGCCGATCAGATAGCCCGAAATCACCAGAAACACATCGACGCCGGTGAACCCGCCCGACAGGCCGGGCATCCCGAAGTGATACAGCACCACGCCGCCCACGGCGATCGCGCGCAGCCCGTCGATTTCGGGCCGGTAGGCAGAAGCCCCGCTCATAGAACCGTCCTGAGTTTTGGAGAAAGACCCGGCGCCGCCGGCGCAGCCCCCGCCGGTTGCCAGACATGGGCCACATGGCCCAGCAGCGCCCCGGCACACAGCCAGGTCAGGGTGGTCAGCGTCGCATTGGGGATCAGATCGGCCATGCCCACGGCATGGATCACCGAAAGCGCCGCCACGGCGATGCCTGTGCTGCCCTGCAGCCGGGCCGCGCCGCCGCGCCAGGCATAAAGCCCGCTGCGGATCGCCGCGCCGCACAGCAGGCCGAACATGCCCAGATAGCCGATGATCCCGAAGACCGACAGCTGGATGATCCACTGCCCGTCGGTCACCGAGGCATAGCGGCCGGTTTCCGGATCGACGATCTGGTTGCGGCCCCAGCCCCCCCAGCCGGTCAGCGGTTTCAGCGTGGCGCGCTCCAGCAGGATCTGTTCATTGTCGAACCGGAATTCCAGCGATTGCCCGCGCTCGGCATCCAGCCCCACCGCGAAATCCGCCAGCGCATCGGCCGGAAAGCTGCCGGTCCAGCGCGCGATCGGATAGGCAAAGGCCGCCAGCGCGATCAGCCCGGCCAGGATCATCTGCCGCCGGGGCTGCATCAGCAGCAGCACCGGCACGAAGATCACGGCATAGATCAGGGCGGCCACGCTCTTGCACAGCACCAGCACCATGCCCAGCCACAGCAGCGCCGCCAGACGCATCCCGCCGCCGGGCGTGCCGCGCCGCAGCCGCAGCCAGACCGCCGCCGCCATCACGCTGGTCGAGGCAAACAGCGCCAGCCACAGCCCATGCGCCAGAAATACCATGGGGCGGAAGCCGCCATAGCGGATCATCTGGCTGAAATCATGGGCGAAAAACCCATAGATCCAGACATTCAGCTGCGGGCTGAGCCGGATTTCCAGCAGCATGGGCAGCGAATAGGCCAGCCCTGCCAGCAGCAGCGCCCGCAGGATCTGCACCAGCGCCTCGGGGCTGGAGACGAAGCGATGGCCGATGTAGAACGGGATCAGCGTCAGCATCATCTCGACCGAAGAGCTGATCCCGTCATAGAAGGTCAGCCCCGGGCGCAGCGACATGCCTTCGATCAGCGGCTCGGGGTTCTGCAAGGCCGTGGGCAGCGGCGCCACCACCATCACCAGGATCAGCAGCTTCACCCAAAGCTCGAACCGTGGCCCCTCTGCCCTGCGCGACCCGCCGCCCCCCCGCGGCGCCGTCAGCACCGCCCCCACCAGCGCCGACAGCGAGGTGATGCTTTCCTTGTTCAGCATGATCAGCGGCAGATCTATGGCCACGACGGGCGGCAGCACCAGATAGCCGCCCAGCAGGGTCCAGATGATGGCATTCAGCGGGGGAAGGCGGCTGAAAAGCAGGGCCGCGACCAGCGGCCAGGTCAGGATCATGATGACCGCAAACGAGTTCCCCATGCACTTCCCTGACCGTCACCCAAGCCTGTTTATAGTCCGGGAAACCCTGTTGTTTCAACTGCGCCCGCCTTGTTTTCTGGGAGCGCGACCGGGTTGCCACGGGTCTGCCACGGGCTGCTGGCGCCTGCAGATCCATGCCGCAAGCCGCCGACTCCGGGCGCCGGCTCTGGGCGCTAGACCAGAAACATCCCCGGGTCGAGATCGGCCAGATCCAGCCCGGCCAGCAGCAGGTTTTGCGCCCCGATATGCAGCACAACCCCGGCCTCTGTCGCCTCGGCCCGGCCCAGCAGCCGGTCAAAGGGAATATCGCGGTCGCTGATGTCGATCAGATCGGCGCCGGGGCGGAAATCCAGCAGGGTATCGGTCCCGAACCGGCCCTGAAACACAAAGACATCCCGGCCCGATCCCCCCAGCAGCGTATCGGCACCGCCGCCGCCCCACAGGGTATCGGCGCCATTGCCGCCTTCCAGACGGTCGGCCCCGGCCCGGCCCAGCAGCAGATCGGCCCCCGCCTGCCCGCGCAGCAGATTGGCCGCGCCATCGCCCCCCAGCCTATCCTGGCCGCGGCTGCCCTCCAGATCCTCGATCCCGGTGTAACGGTCGCCCGCCGCATCGCCCAGATTGTGCGCAGGATCGGCCAGATCGGCCAGAACCCCGCCCAGGGCGCCGCCATAGCTGACCAGATCGCGCCCGGTGCCGCCGTCGAACAGATCAGCGCCGCTGCCGCCCAGCAGCATGTCATCGCCCGCGCCGCCCGAAAGCGTGTCATCGCCGCCCTGGCCCGACAGCCGGTCATCGCCCGCAAGCCCCATCAGCAGATTGGCCGCGCCATCGCCGGTCAGCCGGTCATCGCCCGCGCTGCCTTCCAGATCCTCGATCCCGGTGTAACGGTCGCCCGCCGCCTCGCCCAGATTGTCACCCGGATGGGTCAGATCGGCCCAGACCGGCCCCTCTGCCTCGGCATAGCTGGCCAGATCGCGCCCGGCGCCGCCCTCCAGCCGGTCAGCCCCCGCGCCGCCCGAAAGCACATCATCACCCTCGCCGCCCGAAAGCAGATCCGCGCCCGCGCGGCCCTGCAGCCGGTCATTGCCCGCCATGCCGTCCAGCCGGTTGTCGCCCGCATCGCCCGCCAGCGTATCATTCCCGGCGCTGCCCTCCAGATCCTCGATCCCGATATAGCTGTCGCCCGCCGCCTCGCCCTGGTTCAGGCCGGGTTCGGCCAGATCGGCCCAGACCGGCGCCGCCGCCGCGGCATGGCTGACCAGATCGCGCCCCTCGCCGCCATCGAACAGATCGGCGCCGGCGCCGCCCCGCAGCGTGTCATCCCCCGCCCCGCCTGAAATCCTGTCATCCCCTGCCATGCCGTCCAGCCGGTTGCCGCCCGCATCGCCCGAAAGCGTGTCATTTCCGGCGCTGCCTTCCAGATCCTCGATCCCGCTATAGCTGTCGCCGGCGGCCTCGCCCTGGTTCAGCCGGGGATCAGCCAGATCGGCCCAGACCGGCGCCGCCGCCTCGGCATGGCTGACCAGATCGCGCCCCTCGCCGCCATCGAACAGATCGGCGCCGGCGCCGCCCCGCAGCGTGTCGTCGCCCGCCCCGCCCGAAAGCGTATCATCCCCCGCGCGGCCCTCCAGCCGGTCATTGCCCGCAAGCCCCTCCAGCCGGTTGCCGCCCGCATCGCCCGCCAGCGTGTCATCGCCTGCGCTGCCCTCCAGATCCTCGATCCCGATATAGCTGTCGCCCGCCGCCTCGCCCTGGTTCAGCCGGGGATCGGCCAGATCGGCCCAGACCGGCCCCGCCGCCTCGGCATGGCTGGCCAGATCGCGGCCGATGCCGCCATCCAGCAGATCGGCGCCGGCCCCGCCCCGCAGAGTGTCATCCCCCGCAAAGCCGTGCAGCGTATCCTCCGTCGCCGCCCCCGCCAGCCGGTCGGCGCCGCCCAGCCCCCAGACATGCCGCGGATCGCCCACCGCCCCCAGCGCGATCAGATGCGGCCGCAGCAGCGCATAGGTGATGGCCAGATTGGCGGCGGCATTCAGATGCAGCGCATCCGCGGCCAGCGACCAGGGCAACAGCCCCTGCGCCTGGCGCGCCAGATCCTCGGCCGTGGGGGTCAGGCCGGTATCGCGCCAGATCTGCGCCCCCATCAGATAGGCCTGCACATCCAGATATTGCGCGCCATAGATCTGCGCCAGCGCCGCATTGGCCGCCATGACATTGGCATATTGCGGGCTTTGCAGCGTGCCGCCCGCCGTCACGAAATGCCCCATCACCAGCACGACATCCGCGCGGCCCTGCACATCCTGATAGGCGGTGCCGGTGGCCTGCACCGCCACCCCGGCGGTATTGCCACCCCAGAGCATGTCATTCTTGCCGATGTTCAGGATCTCGACATAGGGCTCCAGATCCGGCGCATCGGGGATGAAACGCAGCGGCCCCGCAACGGCCACCGCGCCGCCGCCATCGCTGCGGCTGAACTGCCAGCCGGTGGCCGGGCTCCAGGACAGGGTGCCGGTGACGCCGGTGCCCTCCAGCGTGCCGGTCAGCGGCCGGATCGTGCCGATCGCCTGCACATTGGAAACGGTGATCGGCTGGGGCGTGCTGTCGGGACGGATGCCGCCCGCAAACCCGACAAGCGCGGGACGGCTGCCCTGCGCGGCCAGAATGGTATTGGCATAGGCCCCGGAAATCCCGCCATTGTGATAGGCGGCGCCAAAACTGTCGGACATGAGGGTGAGCGCGGCTTGCAACCCCTCGATGGAAGAAGAGCCCCAGGCCAGAATACCTTTGGTCACCATATGCACTTTCTGAAACACCGGCCGGGCAG
>Ga0209318_1000907_pt1 | contig 23105 bp, 10 predicted proteins | sample RifGroE1_FD_183999 | JGI IMG/M metagenome (GOLD analysis project Ga0209318, IMG submission 183999) | Groundwater microbial communities from Rifle, Colorado, USA - Groundwater E1 (SPAdes) (version 2) | ecosystem: Environmental > Aquatic > Deep subsurface > Groundwater | place: Rifle, Colorado...
GGACCTGACGAAGCACATCGCGCCGCCGAGTAAGTGGGCGGCTGAACGTCACGCGAAGAAAGAGCTTCAACGGCAACTCGAAGAGACCCAGGCGAAAGCGGCCAAGGCCGATGTGCTGGAAAGCACGGTGAACCAGCTCAAAGACGAGCTGACCGCCATCAAGACCGCCATCCAGGACAAGGGGATCAAACTTCCAGGCAGCGTCAAAGATCCGGCTGCAGCATTCACTCCCGAGAAGATGGAGGAGATCCGGACGGAATTCGGCGACGAACTGGCAGACATGATCGAGATTTTGAAGGCGCAAGCGATCACCCCGGCGGCACAGGCCACAACCGGCCAGCCCGCACCGGCCGCGCCTGCCGCTACCGCCGCACCGGCTCAACCAAGTGTTGATCCTGAATTACTGAAAGCCATCGAAGCGAATGATGATCTTTCCTACTGGCAGGAGAACAGCCAGGCCCTTTGGTCTCGTGCTGTCGCGAAGGATGGCGAGATGCTTGCCGATCCAGAGTACGCGAAACTCCCCTATGCAGACCGGTTCGCCAAGGTGGTTGAATCGGTGAAAAACGATGTCATTCAGAGCACAGCCAAGCCTGGAGAGCAGGCCGGGAATGCACCCCCGGCTCCCTCACTCTCAGGTGCAGGTGGTGTTCCAATACCGTCCAACGGAAACGACCCACTGTCGCAGATGGAAGCGATTACGGACCCGGCAAAGCAGATGGCATTCTATAACAGCCAGCCGCAGAAGGTCCGCGACGAAATCGACAAGGCATTGGGAATCTAAATAGAGGATATTATGCCCGATTCAAAACAGTATTTAGCTGACCGTATCATTTTCTCGGAGTGCCACAAGCAGCACTCCCTCCCCAACCTGCTGACCGCCAGTGCGCCAACGATGATCGACGCCCGGGACGGCAAGGTTCAAACTCCCCCGACTGCTCCGGTTGTGCAGATCAACGACCTGTCCAAGTCTCACGGCAACCTGGTCTCAGTCACCATCATCCACAAACTGTCCGGTAAGCCCTCTATGGGCATCGATAAACGTGACGGCTTTGAGGAGGATGTGAGCTCTGCCCGGTTCGAGATGCGAATCGACCAGTGCCATAAGGCGGTTCGTGTTCCGCTGATGATGGAGCAACAGAAGGTTGGCTACAACCTGAAGAAGCTCGGCCGCCCGCTCCTGACCGAGTACCACGGCGACCTGACCGACGAGGTTGCTATGAACATGCTTGGAGGAGCCCGCGGCACCTATGTCTCTTCCGACCGGATTCTGCCCCTCGCGAGTGATCCGGATTACGCGAAGATCATGGTGAATCCGGTAACGGCACCGACCTTTGACCGCAAGTTCTACTGCGGTTCAGCATCGTCCATCTCCGGTGCTGATGGTCTGACCGCCATTACCGCCAACGATACTTTCGGGCCGGATGATACTCGGAAGTTCAAAGAGGCAATCGAGTTGATGCCGCACCCGCTGCAGCCGGTAAGCCTTGGGGCTTCCGACACCCAGCCGGGCACCGACCCGATGTATCTCGCCTTCATCACGCCCAAGATGTGGTCCAACTTCGAGAGCGCCGCGACCGATTTCCAACTGCAGGTCGCCAATGCCCTGAAACGGACCAACGGGTTCAATCACCCGCTGTTCAAGGGTGAGATGTTCATGAAGGACAACATCCTGTTCAAGCGCTACAACAAGCCCATCGGCTGGCAGGCTGGCGAGTCCATCAAGGTTTGTGCCAATGACGATGCGGCGACTGAAAACAACCAGACCGTACCGAATGGCGTAACTGTCGAGCGCGGTATCATTCTCGGCGGCCAGGCCCTGGCCATGGCTTACGGCTCGGTCCTGCCCGGCGGCTTCGGTAACTTCCTGATGGACGGCGAGCTCTACAACCAGAAAGCCTGGTGGCGTCAGTGGATGGACTGGATCATGGGATTGGCCAAGATCCGCTTTGCCGATTCTGCCGGCCGGATCAACGACTATGGTGTCTGCGCGTTCGACGCGGCCGTGGTCTAAATAGTTCGACAAACAGGGGGTAGCATTTCTCTACCCCCTTGTAACTGATTAAAACTTTTGGAGGTTTTCATGCCTACTATCGAAGCAGCATGCTACAAAGACCTGGCTCATCAATCGCATTGTGGCAACGTCAACTATGAGAAACTGGAGTACACCTTTACCGGTGCCGAGACCAACGGGACCGTGGTGAAACTTCGCAAAAAGAGCGAGTACAACACCTACTGGCGCATGCGGATTATCGCTTCTGCCGGTTTCAATGCTGGATCTGACATCGACCTTGGCTATATCAGCCGGGAGGACGGCGGTACGGATGATCCTGATAAATTCGGCGCGGGACACGATATCGTAGCCTCGCAGGATATAGAGGCGTTTGCCCTGCCCTTGGAAGTTGCCGAGAAGCATGACCTGGTAATGGTCATCAACGACAACAACATTGCGAACGCCGGGAAGAAGGTAACGATCCTGGTTGAGTCGGTTGCTACTTCCGGCTGATCTGAACGGTAATTCAAACGGTGCTGCACGGCTCTTCGGGGTCGTGCATGCACTTGGTGAAAGGGAATGAACTCCAACGAACTGATAGCCAAGGTAATCGGCATCGTCAACGATCCTGATTACGACACGCCGGCTGACATCCTGAAACTGATCAACGGTTCGAATAAGAGGATCGCTGACCTTCTTCTTCTTCCAGACCTGAAGGACGGATTCGATACCGTGGATACCACAGTCGGAGAGATGACGGCTTTGCTCCCCGAGACCTACCACAAGAACCTGTTCATGGCCAGGGTGGCCGGCAAGGATATCGATATCTTCAAGGACACAGTTTCTCTGTCGCGGGTCCGCGGGGGATTGAGCCTCGACACAGGGGATATTGCGGCCGTGGCCACAAAGAAAGGCTCTCTCATCTACCAGAAGGTGCCAACGGCGATCACGGAGATCGAGCTTTACTTCTACCGCCTACCGGTCCCCATGGTGATTCCAGGAGAAGAGGAAGACGAAAGCCTGCCTGATGGCGCCTACGACAATGATGATTTCGATTGGGCGATAATCCATGACACCTGCGCCAAAATTTTCAATGAGATTGAAGACGGCATGGAGGGGGCTAAGGTCAATACCGAGAAACACGAAGCGAAATTCTTGGAGAAGATCGAACTTCTTGACGATTACGCTGAACAGCAGGGCAAGGAGCACCCGAACAGACCGTCCACGAATATCAGCTGGTTGGGAGTGAAGTGATATGACAGATCCGTGGCCGTTGATAAACAGATCGCTCGGGCTGAATAACAAGATTGATCAGTATCAACCTTCTACTCATTTGTATCTCGCCATCGCCAAGGATGTCGCGATCAGCGCGTCAGGGGTCATCGAGTTGCCACCTGGCTATTCAATTCTGAATTCAAATTTCCCTTGTCATTCGCTTTTCCGAAACAAGGGGGACGCATTTGTGGTGCAGGACCGGATTGTCGATTCAGCCATCATGAAGATCAACAACGACCGCTCTCTTGCTGGAGTCCGCTCGGGACTTATCAAGGGGAATCGTGTGGCCTTCTGCCAGGTTGGAGCGAAGACCTACTACAGCAATGGTATTCAGAATGGCATGATCACAGGTGGCGTATCTAATTTCTGGCCGGACCAGACTGAACACGTTGGAGCACCAACAGAAAGGGTATTCTACCCGGCACCTATCGCCACCCATCTTGAATACTGGCTCACGTCGATGTGGGTTGCAGTGGGTAATATCATCTATGTCGCTGAACCTGCTTCTGTCGGAAAGTTCAATTTCAGCAAGAGGCGATTCCAGTTCGGCGCAAATGTCGTGATGATGAAGGCTGTCGAGGGCGGAATGTGGGTCAGCACGGCGGAAGAGATTGGGTTTATCGCCAAGGCCGATGATTTCAAAAGCCTGCGGTGGATTGCAAAACCGGCCAGAAGACCGGCGCACGAATGGTCAGTGTGCCACGAGTTGGCAGACCTGAGTAAGACAGCTCTGCAAATACCAGGGCAATCTGCGGTGTGGTCGAGCGATGACGGTGTGTGCGTGGGGAGAGAAGACGGTCAACTGGAAGTGATTACTGAAGAAAGGCTTATCTATCCAACCGGCGCAATGGGCGCGACAGTAGTGGATAACGGATGGCTCTATAACTCAATTTGGTGATGCAATGGCAGAGAGATTCTCAACAGGTTTCGTCAATAAAGTGAATACTATCGGTCCTGTAAAAACCGTAATGGCAAATGGGGTTATGGCATGGTTCGACGGCAATATGCCGGCCAACGCCGACGCAGCCGAAGGGTCTGTTAACCTCCTCGCCCTGTTTACTGTGGATGCAGGGGTTTTTGTCCCTGGTCAAGCAGCCAACGGCCTGAACATGGACCAGTCCGTAGATGGCGTTTTGTCTAAGGATGCGACCGAATTGTGGAAGGCACTTGGTACTGCTGCAGCCGGTCCGCTTCCAGGAAAGATAGCAACGTGGGGCCGGTGGTACGACAATTCATACACAACAGGGGCCGATACTTCTTCAGCCAGGGTCGACTTCCAGATTGGCACTACATCGTCTTATGAGGTACAGGTCGCCAATGCGGTTGTCGTGGAGGATAATCCAATTACTCTTAACGAGTACAATTTCACATTGCAGAAGCAATAACGGATGGCTCTCTGGACCCCATACGATTATGAAGTTCTGCCAGTACTCGACCTGGATGCCTCGGTTGCGGCATCGACGGCGACTATTGCTACAAATGGTCAGTGGCTAGATCAATCACCAGAAGAGCTACATGCTGTCCAGGCAACATCAACCGCAAAACCTTCTGTATTAGTTGCTAACCTTAATGACCTGGATGTACTAAATTTTGACGGCGGTGATTACATGATCACCCCGAACATTTTCAATGCCGCCAGTGACGTAACTATTTTCATCGTACATAAGGCCACATCGATAGGTGCCACAGGCGATGCTGCTTTTGGCCTGCAAAACGGACTGAATGCTACTAATGGTTTTTTCCATGCACTGGCTAGAAGTGACATAGCGACTAAATATCGAAGTTTTTTTGCGGCTGATGGGGACGCAGCTGGGGCACTTTCAATTTCTCCGCCAGCAAATTTTGTAATAAATGAATGGCGTGTATCTTGTCATTACCGTTCGGCCACTGTTCAGGGGTTTGGTTTTGATGGCACAGTCACTGAACAAGCTGCAGTTGGTCAGTGTAATTTCAGCAACGCCAAGGGGATCGTCGGCTGCTATCGCCAGGCAACATATGCTTGGAACGGTCCTATTGCTAGAATTCTGGTCATTCCAGCAATTCTCCCAACAAATGCTATAGAAAAATATTTTGGGTGTCTGCATCATAGGTATGGGCTGGCTTCCCTGCTGCCAGTTGATCATGTATACAAAACTGCACCTCCAGAAGTCCTAGACGCTGTAGGCGGGGTTGTGGCCCCGCCTATGTTGATATCCGGCACCGCGGTAAACCCTGTTGTGGCTGTCGGTAACATAGTCCATTCAGCACCTTCGATAAGTGGAAAAGTCTGGAATGTCGGGTTGGGAGATGTAACTGCCCCCAAAATGCTTCTTTCCGGTGAGGCGACAAACCCAATCGTTAGTAAAGGTGCTATCTCCATGTCTCCTAAGGTATCAGGGTCAGCCTATAATCCTGTTTCTTCTTCAGGTGGTGTGGTAATGGGGTGTCCGAAAATTTCTGGAATGGCGGTAAATAATAAAATCGCTACAGGTGGTTTATCCATACTTGGCAAGGTTTGGGGAACTGCAAGCAACCCCAAGGAACTTGAAATTATCCGGTTCAAAAGGTTGGCGCAATGATCCCGCCGAAGGAGATTCTTTGCAATAACTCAAGCGTTGAAGCCTCTTTTCTTGGTTATGCCCATAGCCAGCTTGCCACACTTAGAGAGGCTATGGCATTTCAAGGCTTGAATGAGGGATATAGAAGAGTATCTCCATATCTTGGGGTAGAAGTCGAAGTATGGAAATCGTTTTCTATAGAAGTGATTGCTGTAAATGTCGATGAAAATATATATGGGAAAAATCCATATGAGCGGAAACTGAGAGAAGAAAAAACTGTTCTCGATAATAGGTTTTTTGTGCGAATCGGTTCACCATCCGATATAGAGCTTGACGATGAAGGACATGTAATTCGAGACGATACTAGATATTATTGGATTGATTTTTTTGCAACAACAGACAATAGTATTGCCTTCTATTCTCCAGGATCGAGGTACGGTGAATATGAGATAGACGACACAATTTATTATAAGGAAGCTAGATTCGTTACAGACGAGACGTTCTTACAAGTTGTCAATTTCCCTGACTACATGTTTCATAACTACGTAAGGTCTTTTGATCTTACAAGTGTAGTTGGTAATAAGTCTGTTTCGGCACGATTCGTAGCTGGATATCATTTTTTGGCTACAGGTGACTCGATTATTTATACACCAGAAATTCCAACCGTAGCTGGAGGTGATATCGACTTAGCTACAGGAACTTCAAAAAATCCACCTAACAGGTTCTTTGTAGATTTAGAATCAAGAACCATGTGCTGGTATCATGTGCTGCAGAAGTGGAAGCTTCCGGATATCGGCCCGCCGGTACACACTGAATCAACTGGGTCTGTAGCTGGTGTGATTATTGGAATTGATTATGACAACGGATGGATTACATCAGGATCGTCATTATTTTCATTTTCCGGTGATGTTGCAGACGGGCTGATTTCAAACACTGGATCTGATGCAATACTCGAACCGATTGGGATATTGTCCGATATTTCTACTCTGAATAGAGAGACAGTTACGTTTTACACATCATATCTATCCGGAACAACTCGCATTATTGCTGCTCTTCCCGGCTTTGATATTTCGTCGTGTGTTGAAACCTCACTGATCATGTCGCAGTTGGCCAATAACTCAGGATATGAGCAGTATCAGTCAGCATCATTTTCTATGACAAGCGGAAGCGGTTCTTCTGACGCAAACACTACCCATAATTATTATGATTATCCTGAATGTGCCAACCCTAATTGCACTTCTGCCACTCCTATAAAATACCAGGAGTCAATAAGTTGGAGCGAATCTTCATCAAACTGGTCAGATACTACTGTTGGTATGACCATAGATATGATTGATGGAGTCGGCGTTACTGATGTCGTAAATGGTAATGGTAATGCGAGTCTATCTGAAAGTGTGAGTTGTAATATCCACAGTTGTCAACTTCTGCAAGGAGGATCTTGTACAGACCAGAACAATGCTGCTGGACAAGGGAAAAGTATATCTGGATTTGTAACCGGAAGATTCGGGACGAAACACAGTGTCACCATCCCGGCGCAGAATATGGTTTTTCTCGATTCAACCTCAAAGTTGGTTGTTAATACGCAACTGAATAGAATTGTTGACGGCCCAGATTACCCGGCAATGGGTGTGCCAACAGAAGATACTGTAAATGGTTGGTTTGCTGCTTGGGATGTGTCGGCTCCAATGCTCAAAAACACAGGTATTTTTACTTACGCCGACACCCAATATCCAAAACATCATCCGGTCGAAGATCCTGCCAACTGGCTCCCACTGGAAAATTATCCTATTGGCTTGCCTGAATTGGCTGTGGAAAAAACTATATTTAATACTAGAGTTAAAAGTATTGAAACGATAAATTTTAGTGAGACTGAGAATATCAATACCGCATATATAAAAGACTGTCCCGATACCTTTACAGCTTCTGAGCTTTTCTCCGCAGTCATTCTCGATGACAGGTGGAGTAAGGGAAGCCAGGGCATAGTGGTCGCTGTCAAATCAAACGCTGAAGGGGAAACGGCTATCTACCACAACGGGACCAATAAACTGAGCGAGATAATGTACGCTCTGTCCAGGGACAAGTTACTGAAGGCTGGCGAATCCTTGTTTGATATCGGCTTAATTTAGGGAGACAACCATGGGAGTTTTCGTTGATAGGGTGCCAATCGCACCATTCACTTATGGGACTGAGGTATATTCAGGAACCGGGTCAGAAGACGCAAAAAGCCTAGTAGCGGCAAAATTCAATAACTCGCTCGAGAATAGCGAGTTGATGCTGGACAAACTGCTCGGGGCAGATGGCAATAGTGGGTATCTCGGCCAACTGAATGTGCTGCTCAGTGGTCCGCTCACATGGGCCGAGGTGTCTCCTGATAATTCTGTTTTCCCTACGCTTCTCGCACGACTACTGAACGATCTATCCGCCGGGGCGACCGGAGTTAATTCTACTATTGAAGCCGAATACATTGCCAGGGCGCAGGCAAGGCAGGATATTATCGATGACAAACTAGAACAGGAAAGGCTTGAATTCTTTGCGGCACGAGGATTCGAACTTCCGACAGGTGCAATGCAGGCTGAGATTGCAGAACTGGCAAATGAGCGTGCGAGAAACAGAACCGAACTGAACGGCAAAGTGCTGATCATGCAGGCTGAACTGGCGCAGAAAAACTCGCAGTTCATCATTGGCATGGCAAAGGATCTTGAGAGTATCCTCCGCGATTTCGCCAACAAGGTCAACGACAGGGCGCTCAATTACGCTACGGCGATAGCTGGCCTGCGTGAGAAGATCGCCGAGGCCATGGCCAATATCGGCATGCAGTCTGTCGCCTCATGGGCAGGGTCTTTCCATGCCAACGCCGGGTTGTCGCATAGCACTGGCCGTCACCAGAGTGAGTCGCACAGCCACAGTGAAAGCAGATCAGCGAATTTCGGCATCAGCAACAGCCTGTCGGAAAGTCATCAGTATGAGGAGGCGTGACAGATATGATCGCCACACTCACAAACCTCGATGTGAATGTTGAAGGGGGGAGGGGTATCGCCACAACTCAGGTAACCTATCCGTTCAACTCGTTTTGCAGATTTGGCGGTAGCCTGCTGGCTGCTGGCCCAAACGGTCTTTATTTGGTACGAGGAGCAGCGGATTTCGCAGGTGCACAGATAGATGCCTTCCTCGAGACCTTTTCCTCTGAATTAGGCTATGACGGCAACAAGCGGTTGCGGTTTCTCTATATGCTTGTTGAGACTCAAGGAACGCTCAAGGTTATCTGCACTGCAGACAATGTTGTGAGCAGGACATTGACCATTGATCCGGATAGTACCGGCCAGCAGGTAATAAAAATTCCCGTTGGCAGCAAGGCCAACGGGGCCTCGTGGAAGATCAGGGTTGAAAACGTCGACGGGTGCTGGTTCGCCATAAAGTCGTTATCTGCATTGCCAATATATCTTTCAAGAGGTAGAAAGGCGAGAAGGGTGTAAGATACTAAGGATAATATCCTACCTACATACCAGGCAATAAGGAGGTCTTCATGGTTGCCAGTGAAAGTTTTACCGACGCATTCAAGCGAGCGAGAGAAGAAAAGCCTGGTTTTGTTGAAGGTGGACAGGCCTCGCAGGGGATTAACCCTGCCGCATCCCTTGGCTATCAGGCTGGAAATATCGCCAATCAGCCTGGTGTGGCATTAAACAGTCTCAAATCTGCTGATACCGCGCGGGCTGGAGTTGGACAGCCACAGGAACTATCTCAAGTCAACCCTGTTGCCCAGGGTATCGCCGACTATGCCGCGTCAATTTCTCCAGAAGAAGCGGCAGCCAGGAAATCAGCCAAGGCCAACAGGGACGCCAAGGGGTTTATCCGTCAGCCACCGATGCTCGGCCCCCGGGCAACAGGCATGGATATCGGAGCTCCGAGTCAGGTTGTTGGGCCAGCTGCAACTCCTCCTATCGCACAACCGGCAACAGCAGTGCCGTCAACAACAGCCTCTCCTTCGGTAGTTCCATCGGCATCGGCCGCCGATCCACCGATTCAGATTCCTAAACCGCCTGACGCTGGGACTTCACAGCCGAAAGATCCAGTAGTTTTACCTGGACCGCAAGTACAGGCTATGCCTTCTAACGCTGTTGGCGTGGCACCGACCACTACCCAGCCTGCAGTGACCGCAAAACCAGTTGCGGCACCAGCAGTCACCATGCCAGGGGCAACCGTCCCCCTCTCAATGGCAAATCCTGCGAACGATCCAGCCCTTTATGATACGAACCGCACCACAGGGCCTATCATGCTTACCAATGTCGGGCCGGGTAACGCCGGCGGCAAGGCTTTGGGTGACGTAGCTGCATTCAAGACAGCGAATGCTCTTGAGGGTAGCAGACCGCCGTCAGGACCAGCAACTGAGATTCCCGCCGGCAGTCTACGGCAGGTTGGCAACCTCGATGTCTCTTTCTCTCCGGAAACTACCCCGGAACAGCGACAGGCCTTCATGGAAGATCCTGTGCGCCCGACCGCGCAGATCAATCGATTCAACAATGCCAATAGTCTGGCCGGTTTGACCCAAGGGCAACGCGCCTCGATGAATGCAGATAAAGTTATCAATGGTGGCGTAGGACAGTCACTCGCCAGCGTTACAATGCCGGCGCAATACTCGCCGACAGGACCGAGCGCGACATGGAAGCAGGCGGCGGCCAAAGACAGTAAAGTCATCGCCAATGCCGCGGAAAGGCGCGATGCCCGTAATGCGGTAAGGACAGGCATAAAAGAAAGAGAACTTGATATCGTCGAACAAAAAGCTATCGCTGACACGGAGAACGCCGCAGCCGGCCGGGATATTCAGGGACTTTCTCTCGCAGCATCGGTTGCCAACAACCAGGCCAATCAACAATTCAACTCTGAAAGGCTGAAAAATGATAAGGCCAGGACAGATTCACTGAAAGCATTGAATCAGGGGAAACTCGCGCAGGTCGACACGATCAATAAACTGCAGCAGGAATATCTCTCTCCAGATACAGATCCGAAGAGAAAAAGCGCTATTGCCACCGAATTAAGGACATTGGCAAACAAGGATGAGAAGAAAGATAATGGTGAAGTTCCGACATATGTAAAACCCGAGTTCGACAAGAAAGGCGTCCAGCGACCGGGGACAGGAAGGTTCGTGTACCCTCCAGGTTATATCGATGATCTTTTCGGTGATGGATTCAACAAGGACGATGCCTCACCTGAACAGATGTCAGTTCTCCTTGATCTTGCCAAAAACGACCCCGACTTATACAAGACTTTAAAGAGTAAATTCAACTAATTAGGATATATTCAATGGGCAACATCTTTGATGATGTAGATTCTCAAATATCCTCATCTATCGACGCTTCCGATCCTGTACCGCCTCCGGTGCAAAACGCGACAGCAGGAAAAAGCAACAGCGCATTTGATCAGGTAGATTCTATCGCGAATACTACTCAGCCACAAGGACCGGAGAGAACAGTTCTCGGGACCCTTGAGGATGTCGGCAGTGGCATCAAGGATGTGGGGAAAATGCTTTATGATGTCCCCGTCCAGACAAAAGGCGCGATAGGCGGATTGCTCGAAGACGATGACCCAGATGCGAGAGTTACCTTCGCCGATGAATGGCAGAGAGACGCAAAACAAAGGACCGAGCAACGGTCCGCAGAGTTGTCACCCGAGGATCGCGCAAAAAAGGTTTTCCCGCTTCCTGAATTCCTTTCTGAAAGCGGGGCAATCACCAGGGGAGACATTCAAGACACCAGCGCCAGCACAGGTTTTTCCGCTGTCGCAATGGGGGCCGGTTTTGCCGGTGGTACGTTGGGTTCTGCAGTCGGTCCATGGGGAACGGCAGGAGGTGCGCTTGCCGGTGCTGGTGCGGCGGCCTACAAAATGGACAAGGCGAATATCACCAGACAGTTGATCGACGTTGCCGAAAAAACAAAGGGCGGCAGGCTTACTGATGAAGAACGTGGCGAGCTTCTTACCAGAACAGAAGCAGTCAGGGATGACCATGCTTTATGGGAGGCGGGGCCAGAGGCGGTTGGCACTGCTCTTTCTCTTACCGGCATCGGCAAGATATTCAAGGGCGCAGCAACCGGCGCGACTCAAAAAATTATTGGTGGAATAGTCACATCTCTTGGTGGAGAGCTTTCAACCGAGACAATCACCCAAATCGGACAGAACATTGCCGAAAATGAGATGGGCCTTGGCGACGGGAACCCCATGTCGTTTTCTGACCCTGAAAGTTACAAAAAAGCCCTTCAAGAAGTTGGGCCGTCAGTTGTGACACTTTCTGGTGTCATGGGCGGCGGCGGATATGTCGCCGGGAAGGGCCGCGGTCTTATCGATGCAGCATTAGGTAAAGGTGGTAGCGAGGATGGCAACCTTGCAAGCGATATCGCCAACAGTGGTAAGGATCTAGACAAAGACCCTCTTGGAGCGGAGGTCAATAAACTTCTCTATGAAAGCCTCAACGGTGTCCAGGAATCTCCTGATTCACAAGCGGCCGCACATCTCGCCGGCATACTCACCGGGACCCCGATTGAAACGGAAGAAGACCGGGGGCAACGGGTCCAGGCCGCTCTTGATTTCTTCAATGATCCGCAGATGCCCCAGGACGCGAAAGATCGATTCGTGAAGGAAGGGGTTTTCGCTCATCTCGGAATCGATGTTCCCGGTCAGGAAACTGGCTATGGTCCGGACCAGCAGCAGGGGTATTCCCCCATTCTTCCGGAAGGGGCCAGGGACCAGATAGACGCCGATGTTTTAAATCAGCAGTTTCCGGAAGAGACTCGCGACCTGTTGTGGGACCTTGCCGGCCAGGCGGAAGACGAGCAGGGCATGGCCGACACCAGAACCAGGAGACAGCGATTCGAGAACCTAAAGCAGGGCATGGCCGACCGGGAACTCTCCAAGGATGAACTGGAAGCGAACCGAACTGGCCGACCGCTTACCGCCGAAGAATCCGCCCAGGCGTTTATGAACCAGGAGCCTACCCCGGCCATGACCGATGTGGAGGGACGCCAGGCGCGCCTTGAAGATGCCGCTGCGGTTTTCGAGGCATTACCTCCTAAACAAACAGTTGTCGGTGAAGTGCCACAAAAAGATGTGTCTGTTGATCAAACACAAGTCACACAAATAGGCACACAAAAACCTATAACATCCCAAGATAACACAATAAATATACCGACACAAGTCACACAAAATATTGCCGGCTCTGATGTAAAAACCACGGTCGACAACACCGACTCCATCGTCCATGGGAAGGATATCAACCTCGCGCCGACCGAAGCCCAAAAGGAAGCAGAGAACTACAAGACCGCTCACACCTCAATCGACGGGCTGAACCTATCCATCGAGAACCATATCGGCTCTGTGAGATCCGGTAAGGACGCCACCGGCAAAGATTGGTCCCAAGAGATGAAGGTCGACTACGGCCGCATACTCGGGTCAAAGGGATACGATAAGGATCATGTCGACATCATGGTTGCGCCCGGGTATCGGGGCGGGGCAGCGAACGCCTATGTGGTGAATCAGCATAAGGCAGACGGTTCCTTTGATGAACACAAGGTTGTGGTTGGACCGGACAGCGAGCAGAAAGCCCTTGCCCTCTACAATTCAAACTATGAAGCAGGGTGGACCGGTGGCAAATCTGTTACTCGAATCGCCATGCCGGTATTCAAGAAATGGGTGAGCGGCCAGGGCCCGAGCCGTGGTGCATTCGTCCGAGAAAGAACCGTCTTTCTTGAGACGAAAAAGCCAATTACCGAAACGAAGGCCCCTGTTTCTGGAACGGCAAAAGGAGAAAAGAGTCCATATCAAATGACCCCTGAAGAGTATACCGCAGGGATCACAGATACCGATGAAAAGGCTATCCGCCTGGCGGCCCATCCGCGCTCGGTGAAAGAGGCATTGCGGTTTGATCTTCCGGTACCTCTTCCTGTTCTGCAGGCGTACAGCAATAACCAGTGGGCGAAAAACGGTATCGCCAAACTTTACCCGGGACAGGCCGAGTCACCATCTCCCACCCCAACTGTTAAGGAAAACTTGACAGTTCAGCCTGATGTGCCAAGCGCACAAACAGCAACCGGGACCGTCAGCGATGGCGGCCCCCAGCTTGTTGAGCACGTCACCAAGAAAGGCAAGACCATCCGCGGCGTGGTCCGCACCGACATTACCTGGAAAGAAGCAAAGGCCATCGACAAATTCACCTTCAAAAAGGATGGCGGGTGGTTCATTCGTGAGCAGCACTTCGCACCTGTTGCGGCCGAGAAACCCGAGGACTTGCCGCCGGCGGCCGATGACACCGGACGGCAGATCGACGCGAAGAAGGAACAACTTCAGGAAATCAGGCAACAGATCCGCGAGTTTCCCGGAAGTCCTCAGAAGGTTTCTTCTCTCAGAGGGGAAGAGGCGAAACTGGAAAGCGATCTTCGCCAACTAAGGGGCGATGTCCAAAAACCACAAGGACAGAAAATTCCCCGCGGCAAAGCCGGCGAGATGCTGGCCGAAGGCGATGTGCGCCTCACCGCGACAGGTCGACAGACCACTCCTTTCCCGAAAGTGGCAACCGACTCGAACAGAAAGGCCGAGAACACCTTGAAGCGGGTGGACAGGTGGTTGATGGAAAACGCCCTGGCCGAGGCCGAGTCCCGGGGAGACGATTACAACGCCCGCATGTTCAGGGGCAACATCGATAAGCCCAGCCAGGCAGACAAGGATTCGGCCGAGATGTACCTGTTTGACGAGGTACAGCCGAAAGTTGTCCCGTCGATACTTAAAGACCTCGTACCACCCGAGCATAAGGGGAAAATAGAGGTTCCCCCAACCAAGCAGCTAGACGCCATCGAGCGAGAAGCGTCCCGCATGGAATTCACCAGTATAGACGGGTCAACTGAATTTATTGTTCGTGCTCCAGACGGCAGGGGAGGATTCACGAACTTTGCGAGATTCTCGGTGAACAGCAAAGGCAAACCTATCGGCGTGCGTCATTTTTATGAATCTCGAGCAACCAGGGATTCGGTTGAACTCGCCCTGAAACGTTTCGATCTTGCCTCAGTAAATCAACCATCGCAGACCGAGGAGAATAGCACAGCAACGGAATACCGTTACTACCCCAACGACCAAGTGGTAATAACCAACGGCGAGAACAAGGGCGAACGTGGAAGCGTCAGCCGATTCGTCCAGATCGGCAGACAAAAACCTCTTGTTTCCATATCCCTGGAAAACGGGAAATCTTTCGAGACCACTTCCGATAACGTTCGTCTCGTTGAGGAAAGGCCAGAGACAGAACCGAAGTCTACACTGGAACAACTCCAGGAAATGTCGGATGACGATATCGACAACCTCTTTGATGAGGTGGACCGGGAGCGGGCCGCCGAGAAACCGCCGAAGGCTGAAAGGGCTGAATTGTCTCCTGCTGAAAATTTCGCGAAAATCGTCATTCCCCATACCTATGGAGATTACGATATACCAGAAGCGCTATTTGATCGATTCAAGGAAGCGGTAGCTGCTGGTGTAGGTTTCCGTATTTCCGGCGACAGGGCGAAGTTCGACAATGGCATGGAATGGATTATCCATGAAAGCCAAGCCATCATGACTGGTGATGACAGTCATGGATGGGCCAGCACGATGTCGGCCGCGTCAATCAAGAGATCGATTTCTTCCTGGCTGAACGACCACGAGACCAAGGCACCGAGACAGCAGAAAGCGCCGAGCGCCCCCCGGTCGCCGAAGAGCAACCCGGCGGGCCCGCCAAGCCCGCCGGCGCCGAAGAAGACCGCCGGGCAGATCGTCAAGGAAGGCGGCATTGCCGCGCAGTCGGCGGTCAAGGACGCCATGGCCGGTCTCACTGCTCTTTTCGGCGATCCGAATACCATCCGGATGGGACCTGCATTCGATGAAGAGACATATCGAAAGGCCAAGCCTCATTTCGTCAATGCCTGGAATGGAGTTAAGGATCTTGGGTATTCCGTAAAGGAACTGATCAATTACTTCTATGGACAATTCGGTGACAAGATCCGTCCCTACCTGCAAAGATTCGTCAAGGATGTGCGGAATGGAGACCTCGAAGTCGAGTTGACAGCAGAGCCTAACAAGAGTACGCTTGAAGAAAGGGGAGGTGAACCATATGCCGATAACGAAAATAGAGCAGGTCAGCAAGATGGGCGGGATGTACGGACAGACGACGAAGCAGCTGCAGGCGCAGGCGATAATGCATTGGAAGGAGTGGCTCCCGAAGGAAGCGGCGGCACTGGAAGCGGCCGGGCTCCTGCAGGCGGAAGCGCTCAAGGCGGCCGAAAGAACGCAGGAGGGAATAAGAAGCCTGATGCAGGCGGGGTACCAGCACCACGAGGCGGAAGAGGTGATGCTGCCGAGGTATATTCTTCTACCGCCGGAGAAGGAAGTGGTAGAGGAGATGGAAAGAGAGTAAGCGGCCCCGCCACCACTCCCGCAGTAAATTTCCGCATCACCGAAGACGTTCGTCTCGGTCAAGGCGGCGAGACCGTGAAGTTCAACGACAATCTCGCCGCCATCAAAATCCTCAAGAAACTCGAATCGGAAAAGCGCCGGGCAACTCCGGAAGAGCAACGCGCCCTCGCCCGGTATGTCGGCTGGGGCGGGCTGGCAAATTCATTCCGCAATGGCGTGACCGGCGAAGTAAAAAGCGGCTGGGAAGATCGTGTTGCCGAACTCGAGAAGATCCTCACGCCCGAAGAACTGGCAGTTGCCAGGAACAGCACCAAGGCCGCGCATTACACCAGTTTCCCGGTCGTGAATGCGATGTGGAAGGCGGTCGAGCGCATGGGGTTCAGGGGTGGCAACATCCTGGAGCCTTCTGTCGGTGTCGGCAACTTCCTTGGCCTGATGCCGGAATCACTGGCCGGCAATACCAACATGATGGCGGTTGAGTACGACAATATCACGGCCGACATTGCCAAGCACCTCTACCCAAACGCCGCGGTATTCCATTCCGGTTTCCAGGATCTTCCATTGCCGGAAAACAGTTTTGATCTTGTAATCGGCAATCCGCCTTTCGGGCAAGACCGGCTCAACTTCCCGCACAACCCTGACCTCAATCCCTACTCGATTCATCACCAGTTCTTCCTGGCCGGAATGGACTCCCTGAAGCCAGGCGGTCTGCAGGTGATGGTGGTTTCCCGCTACCTGATGGACGGCAAGGACACCACCGTTCGTAAACTGCTGGCGGGGAAAGGAAAACTCCTGGCCGCGATCCGGCTGCCGGATACGGCTTTCAAGGAGAATGCCAAGACCGATGTCGTGACGGATGTTCTCTTCCTGCAGAAATACACCGAGCGCGAACTCTCTGCGATGGAGACCGCCCGGGAGACCGCCGCAAAGCAGAAGATCACCCTGCCAGATCCGGAGTGGGTAGAAACCACCACCGTTCCAGATCCGCTCGGCAACGAGCCGATGAGGGTCAACGCTTATTTCAAATCGAACCCGTCAGCGGTTATCGGCCGGCTGGAACGATCCGGCTCCATGCGGGGGTCCGGAACCAATGTCAATGTGAAACTCGACAAGTCCGAGGACATCGCGGCGCGTCTCGATAAGATCATCAAGACCATGCCGGCGGATATCGCCGTTGAAGTGGCACCGGCCGACAAGCAGGCGCAGTACTTCAAGAATATGGTCGACGCCATGAAGATTTCCCTCTCCGGTCAGGAGTTGGGTTCAATATCCTTTAATGAGTTTGGCGAATTGGAGCAGGTTATCGACCGCGAGACTGACGGCGGCGATACCATTCTATCCAAACGGGTTATCACACCGTCTTCTCCCTGGTCATCGGCTCTCAGCATGGACAAGGACGGCAAGTGGTTCCGCGATGTCGACAAGGTTGATGAGAAGGGGGCGAAGGTCAAAGTAGAGGGAACAAAGCGGAACCAGAAAACTCGGGAAATATTCGAGAAGGAAAGCGACATACCGGCCAACATGAAACTCGGCGAGCCGGGATACAATCGCCTGCGCGACTCCATACAGCTTCTCGAAACCCTCACCAAGCAAATCAACCTTGAGACCTCAGATTCTTCCGAGAAGGAGGTGGAGAGCAACCGGGCGAAACTGCGCCGGCAGTACGACGCCTATGTGAAAGAGCACTCGCACATCAATGACAGGAAGACGGCCAACATCCTGGCCGGCATGCCGAACAGCGCCCTACTCCTCTCCCTGGAGAGCAAGTACAAGCCGCCGATCGATAAGGACAAGGCGAAGAAACTCGGCATAGCGCCTCAACCGGCCATGGTTGAGCAGGCCACCATCTTGAGCAAGCGGGTCATCTCCCCGGTAGAAAAAGCCTCAACCGCGGCGACGCCAGCCGACGCCCTGGCCATCAACCTGTCGGAGACCGGACGAATTAACCTTGAGAGAGTGGCCGAACTGTTGGGCAAGAGCGAGGAGGAGACCGTCAAGGCCCTGCATGATGACCTTGATACCCCGCTCATCTTCTTCGATCCGGAAACTGACCGGTGGGAGCCGGCCGACGAATATCTCGGCGGCAATGTTGTGCGGAAGATGGAGGCGGCCAAGGCCAAGGGCCTGGAGAAGAACGCCAAGGCACTGGAGAAGGTGTTGCCGGAACCGTGGACCGCCGACAAGGTGACGGCGACCATCGGCGGCGTGTGGATCCCTGCCGATGTCTATGCCGATTTCCTTTCTCACCTGACCAAGAACCCGGCCGAGGTGAAGTATTTCCGCACCACGAACACCTTCCATGTTCAGGGCAGGACGGCCGGCCCGAGTAATTGGGGAACTCAGCAGCGAAGCCCGGTGGCACTCGTGGACGCCATCCTCAATAATCGGCCGATCAAAGTCACATACACCGACCATGAAGGAAAGACTCATGTCGACCAGGAAGTAACCGACGCGGCAATAGCCAAGGCTGCTGAGATCAAGGACGAATTCGACGGGTGGGTCTTCAAGGATTCCGACCGCCGGAACAGGTTGCTGAAAATTTTCAACGACAAGTTCAATGTCCGGGTCACCAAGCAGCGCGACGGGCAACACCTGCAGTTCCCAGGGAAGGTGCCCGACGCCATCATTGCCATGCGCCGGCACCAGAAAAACGCCATATGGCGCGGCATCGTCGACAAGGTGGTCCTATTTGACCATTCTGTCGGTTCCGGCAAGACCTTTACCAGCATCGCCAGGGCGCTCGAGCGGAAGCGAATGGGCATTTCCCGCAAGCCGATGATCGTCGTACCGAACCACTTGGTTGAACAGTTTGCCAAGGACGTCTACAAGCTCTACCCGGGGGCCAAGCTGCTGGCCGCCGGCAAGAGTGACTTGGTGCCGGCGAAACGCCGCCGGATATTCGCCAAAATTGCAACCGGCGATTGGGACATGGTTATCGTCCCGCATTCCTCTTTCCAGTTTATCGGCATCTCTCCGGCTACCGAGACCAGATACCTGGAAGCGGAGCTGGCCATTGCCGAGGAGGCAGTGAAGGAAGCACTGGCAGAAACCGGCCATGATGGCGGAAGTTTCCGCAAGCCTTTGGCGGTAAAAGAAGCGGAGGCCCTGCGCGATAAGATCAAGAACCGGCTGGCCCAGGTCAAGGAGAGGAGCGGGAAGAAAGACAAACTCCTCACATTCGAGCAATTGGGAGTCGATGACCTAACAGTCGATGAATGCTTCACCTACAACACCCTAATCGAGACAAATGTCGGACGACTCAAGATAGGAGATATCGTCGTAAATAAGTTGAAAGTCTTAATAAAGTCTTTCGATTTTAATACTCATGCAGTAAGCTGGAAGCCGGTTGTTAATTGGTTCAAAAACGAGAGAACAAAAAAACTGGTTGAGGTGAAGCATGAGAGAGGTTCGTTTATTTGCACCGCAGCACATAAGGTGTGGACAGGTTGTGGATATCAAGAAGCTGGAAAAATATCAGTCGGAGATACCATCTACACTTCCTTCAGGACAAAGGGATCAGAGAATCACTTTTATCACAAAAACATGCTCGCATTGCGGGGAGGAATTTACCTTCCGGTCAATGGGGACGAAGAACAACTGCAAGCGGATATTTTGCTCAGGCAGCTGTTCGCGGAAGGCAAACTGGAAGAAGGACGGTTACAAAGAAAAATACAAGGAGAATATGCGCCATGTGTGGGAAAACTCCCCGCTGAAGGGGCGGAAATCGCCAGCATCGGCAAAACGAATGAAGGCGAACAATCCAATGCACGACTCCAAGATAAGGGCGAAAGTTTCAGCATCGTTGAAGGGGCGACCGTTCCCAGGGAAGAGGGGTGGGAACGGAACAGGGTTGACCGTCACGCAGCAGCAGCTGTTGCGCCACATCCCGGAGTTTTCTCCGGAGTATGCGGTGAAGACTCGGCCAATATGGGAGAAAATGCACAATCTTCCGAATCATTACAAAATAGACCTTGCCCTTCCGGAGAAGATGATTGCCATCGAACTGGATGGATATTCGCACAAGTCGAAAATAGGACAGGAGAGGGACAGGAAGAAGAGCAAGGCTTTAAGCCTTCTCGGGTGGAAGCTGTTACGATTCTCGAACCAGGAAGTGATGGACGATACGCCTTCAGTGGTGAAGACCATTCGTTCATGTATGACATCGAGGTAGAGGGCACCCACAACTATTACGCGAACGGGGTTCTTGTCTCGAATTGCCACGAGTTCAAGAATCTCTTTTATAATTCATCACTTAACGTAAGAGGGATGGGGCCAAAAGGAGGAACAGGGAAGGCCTACGACATGTGGACCAAGACGCGGGTACTCCACGAAATGCCTAATGGTTCCATCGCCTTCATGACCGGCACACCGATATCGAACAGCGCGGTAGAGATGTATACCCTCATGCGCTACCTGACGCCGGAACTCCTTGAGGAGCACGGGCTTGAACATTTCGACGCCTGGCGGAATAACTTCGCTTCCGTCAACAGCGCCTTTGAGCCGACCGACTCTGGCAAGGGCCTCAAGGAAGTTTCCCGCCTTGGCCGCGACTGGACGAATACCCGGTCCCTCATGTACCTTTATTACACTTTCGCCGATTGCGTATCGAATGACGACATCCAGAAGTGGTATGCCGAGGACAACAACGGCGCTCATTTTCCCCTGCCGAAGGTCAAGGGCGGCGGCCGGGTTGGTATCAACGTCAAGCCGACGCCGGCACAGCGCGGGATCATCGAGGACATCATCAGCGGCTTTGACGGACTGGAATCCATCTCTGATCCGAAAGAGCGCAATAAGGCGCGGCTGCGGCTGATGGACCGGGCCAGAAAGGTGTCACTAGACGCCAGGGCGGCCAGGCCGGGTATCGATAGCAACGAGGAAGGCGGAAAGCTCTCCAGGGTCTCCGATGAAGTTGTACGGCTCCATCGCAAGTGGACGGCCGAAAAAGGCACTCAGCTTATTTTCCTGGACCGGAGCGTCCCCAAGGCGAAAGGCGATGACAAGATTATCAAGACCTATGACGAGCTCATGGCCAAACTGGAGGCGGCCGAACGCACCGGAGATGAAGCGGCCATCCGGCGAATCGGTGACAGCCTGGAGCGGTTCGACCCGGTAGAGATCGAGGAACTGAGGATTGCCCAGGCCGGCGGCTGGAACGCTTATCAGCAGATCAGGGATAACCTGGTCGAGCGCGGCATTCCCGCAAACGAAATCCGGTTTATCCAGGAAGCCGACACCGACGAGAAGAAAAAATTCCTCTTTGAGGAAGTGAACAGCGGCGCGGTGCGGGTGCTACTTGGATCCACTCCGCGAATGGGCGCCGGGACCAACGTCCAGGAGCGGCTCGTCGGCCTTCATCATGTCGATGTCACATGGAAGCCTTCCGATATCGAACAGCGCGAGGGTCGCATCATCCGCCAGGGAAACAGAATCGGTTTTGATGAAAACGGCAATTCTATCCGGGATGACTTCGAGGTGGAAATCCTGGCCTATACCACCGACACCACCGTCGATGCCAAGATGTGGGCGCTCAATTCCACCAAGCTGAAGATGATCAACGGCATTCGGCAGTATGACGGTTCTTTCACCATGGAGTTTGACGATACCGACGCCGTGGGCATGGCCGAGATTGCGGCCATCGCCTCCGGGGAGCCGCTGCAGCTTGAGCGGGTGCAGCTGTCGGCCGAGATCGATAAACTTGAGCGGCTGAAGCGGGCGCATGAGCGGCAGCGGTGGGCGGCCGAAGACACCATTCACCGGATGGAGCGGACCATCGAGACGGCTCCGGCTATGATTAAGGAGTTGGAGACCGCGGCGAAGATAGTCGAGAAGGCCACCGCTGACGAGCGGCGCAAGTGGGAGTCGGCCACCGTCGATATCGACGGCACCACTTATGGCGGCTCAGACGCCAGGAAAACCCTTGATAAGCTCATCGAGGAGTCGAAGAAGGAAGGCGCGGAGCCGTTCACCGTCACCATCGACGGCAAGAAGTATCGGGCAAAGGCCAAGGCCGAGGATGCCCTTCATGCGGTCTTGGGCGATGCCGCTTTCTTTGCCATGAAGATCAACGGCAAGTCCTTCAAGCAGCGTGGCGAGGCCACCAAGGAAGTCGTTGCCCTGGCCAATGCCAAACTCGAGCAACTGGAAAAGCAGGATCCGGATTTTTCCGAATCCGACGAGATCATGCTTGGGACCGTTACGGTTCATGGAATCGATATCGATCTTTCCATGCAGGTGTCGATGTCGGCTGTCGGTTATGAGAAGCACAAGGTTGTTGATCGGAAAAAACAGATTGAATTCTTCTTCGAGCGACGAATCGATCTGCCGGGCGGGAAGCAATCCTACCTCGTCAACGACAACTATGTCTCCACCCTTGCCGCCAACAGGGCGCATACGGCAATGCCTTCATTGTTCCGCGGCACCTTGGATACCATCGAAGATATCTCATCGAGGGCAAGTAATGAAGCCCGCCTTCTTGCGACAGCTGAGAAGGATTTGCCGACCTACAAGGAGGTGGCGGAAAAGCCATTCGCCAAAGAGGATGAACTGAAGCAGAAAGGGGATCGGCTGGTTGAAGTAGAGAAAGAGCTCAACAATCGGAAGGCGGCCGCAACCAATCAACAAAACATCAACGATGTCTTGTCAACTGCCAAGAAAGCGAAAGACGTCGTGCAATGGTTGGCTGATAATGCCGAGAACGCGAGTTATCGAGTCATTGCCAACAAGATCAAAGACCATATCGGCGATGATATAAAACTGACGATCGTCAAGCCAGGTGAGAAGGTTGAGGGCGGTGTGCCTACCGCTCTAAACATTTCCTATGGCGTATATCATGTCGAGTTAAAAACCGGCAGAAAGGAGATATTCCTCAAACACACTGA
>Ga0209318_1000910_pt1 | contig 23079 bp, 27 predicted proteins | sample RifGroE1_FD_183999 | JGI IMG/M metagenome (GOLD analysis project Ga0209318, IMG submission 183999) | Groundwater microbial communities from Rifle, Colorado, USA - Groundwater E1 (SPAdes) (version 2) | ecosystem: Environmental > Aquatic > Deep subsurface > Groundwater | place: Rifle, Colorado...
ATTGTACGTAAACATGACTTAATGACAATGACAGATATATTTGGTGTAGAAATTAAAGATCAAGAAACATTAACTGAAGCAATTGAACGTGAAGAAAAGAATAAAGCAGAGAGGTTAGAAAGAGAAGAATTAGCAAAGCAAAAGGAAATTGAAAGACTTAAACTAATTGCTGAAGAATTGAAACTATTCAAAACAAATATGAGTGAGTATTTTTCTGAATCTTATTATGATTGGTATAAATGTGATAAAGATTTGTTTGCATTATCTATAACATCTGACTTACATTATACAATTTATAAGAATATAAAAGAGAATATATTTGAATTATTCATGGTTGACACCACTAATAGAATCAACACTAAGGATTACATATCTGAGGATGATAATTTAATTAATCTCATTGAAGAAGCAGAAAAATATGCATCCAGAAAATATTCTACATTCTTAGATAGAAAAGCAAAATGGAAATATGAACCTGCTACTCAGAAACAATTGGATTGGTTGAAGAATGAATGGTGGGCTAATGGTAAGATATTGAGGACTAAGTTTGCTGTACATACGGTTGTGAAAGCAAATAAGATTAGTTGGATTTTGAAGAAGAGATAGGAGGATAGAATTAATGACAATAGATGAAGCAATTAAAGAATGGGAATCTAAGAAAAGGCATATGGGATGTAATTCTGCTGCTGATTGGTTTTGTAAAAGAGTTAAAGGATTTTATCCAGAGCATTTAATTAGATATACTGAAGATGGTTGGTTATTTGGTCATACAGTTGCTACAAATGGTAGAGTCAGAATTGATTTATCCCCATATGCTGATAGGCCAAGAGAAGATTAAAATATAAAATAAAATTATTCCTTGACAACACCATCTCAATTATGCTATAATTATCACATAGGCAAGTGGGCGGTATATTTACACATTCATCAAACAATAATCACAAACCTACCCCTTGCCTAGAAGTTTAATAAATAAAATATAATAATTATAGAAAGGAGGTTAAAACAATGAAATTATGGTATATATTAGATGTAAGGAATTTAAATTTATTTGATGACGTTAATTTAGTAGACATAGGATGTAATTGCTATGTACATAAAAATATAATGTTTGATTATATTCCTTATAGTGGTATCGATATTTATGTTTATCAAACAGATGATTTAAATTTAATAAGAAATAATAAAAGTATATGGACTAAAAGAATTCCAATGTTGCATATTTATGGAAATACAACAAAAAAAGGTATTAATTATGATTGGCTTATTCATGGTGTTTGGGTTGAATATATTGAAGAATATTTAAAGAAAGTTGAATTAATTGTTGATAAGAAGAATCTGGAATTAAAAATACTAGAAGATATTGAGACAGAAGAAAAGGAAAAAGAGTTTAAAGAAAAACTAAAACCATTTGAGATATTCTTTAGGTAATTATATAAATAAACTAATAGAAAGGAGGTGAACACACACAATTAAAAACATAAAACTATATCTATACACAGGAGTATTCGCCAATTGCCTACTATTCGCTCTAACAACACCTACAATAAACATATATTTTATGCAAAAAGTATCAACTTACATATATTCTATAGTAAATTGGGTAGGAATTATCACAATATTTCTTATCAATTACATACTAAAAAAGCAAAAGAATAGAGAATTATTGCAGAAATTCTTCTTACTGATTGTAATTCTAGACGTAGTAGGATTCTTATTTGTATCAATATGTGGAATGAATAATGTAAATATACGATTCTTCGGTTTAGCGATCCTCAACGGAACCAGTGCATCTATATGGGTATGTATTATGAAATCAAATATTAATAAAATATGGCAAGGGGATGAATTAACTAATTATCAGACACAAGAAAGTTATTTGGAATCTATTGCACAGATCATGGGAGCAACATTGGCAATAGTTGTAATAAAATTTGGTGCAAGTATTAATGTATTGATTGGATTACAGATATTTGCACAGTTTATTATGGGAATATTTGATTATAAGGTGATTAGGATTGTTGAAAGGGATTTAAAGAGGTAAATAAATGAGTATACTAAATGTAAATCAACTAACAAAACTAAAAGAATTAATATTTTTTGCTAAAGAAGATGAAGAAAATCCAAATAAATGCATGGAATGTAAAGAAAATGATCCAACATACTGTGAATTCTCTGATATATGTAATAAATATGGTTATATTTCGGTTAATACAGAGAAGGGAAATATATTAGAGGATTTATTTGATACTATTGAGTATTTGGATAAATTACTTAGAGAAGGTAGGTAAAGCAATAAACTATAAATTAATAAATAATTATTTGACATGTTGTGAAAATAATGTTATAATAATTAAGTGGCAGAGGAGGTGGAAAAGAAATTCTTAAATATATTGGAGTTTATACAATATTCCATCAAGAAAATAGTGATGGTAAAAAGTCAAAAAATAAGGATGATAATTATCTTAAATCAAAAAATAATCAAATATATCGGTACTCGGACAATCCTCCTACATTAGCAATCCTTCTTCCATCTGGTTCATCATCTGTAAATAATCTACTACCAAAGTTTGAAGCAGAAGGAATAAAAGTATGGAATATAATAAGTCCAGAAGTGTGTGAAGAAGCTATATTAGGTTTCTCAGAGGAAGATATACATAAAGTACATAATATTATGAAATTCATGAAAATGGGTAGCAAGGATCAACTTAAAGAACACAATGAGAGAATAAGGAGAAAATCGGAAAGAGATAAAGAAAAATTAGAACTCAAAGAAGAAAGTAAAATACAAAAATAAATATTATTTGTATTAAATCAGAATATAGAAAAATGTAAAAATATTGAGCTTCTAAAGCGTTCAAATATTCGACCTATACAAATTACCCTAATAAGGAATTAAAGTGTCCCAGAGCATATTTATAAACTCTGTAAGTCGCTTGTAGCAATGGTTTGATTCCGAAAATTTTTCTATTAAACGGTCAGGTAGATATAAAATAAATTTAAAAGTAGAAAGAGGTAAATAAAATGAAATCATATTATCTAAATGGTCTTCTAACTCTAAACGAAAACAACACATCAAAAATGGATTACATAATAACAGATAAAACAACTCAAGAGCAAACATCTATAACAAGCATTACATCAATTCTAGAAGAAATCTTCAATAGAGATTCATCAGTAAGCAAATTAATTCGCGTAGTAGGTAGGGTTTACAATTCTACTACAACATTTAATGGTATGGGTAATTTACATATGTGTAGAGATAAATCACATAAGGTTGAAGGATATTGTATTGGATCATTTCAATTAGAAAATGAGTTGTTTGAGAATGTTGGGAATATATTGGAATTAGTTCTTGAAGATTATACTAGCTTTGAAGTTATGGAGGAATTAATGAGTAATGACAAAGCAAAAAGTATTTCATAAGGAGGTAGAGGATGATAGAGTGAGTGAATGTTGTTCATTTTGTAGAGAAGAAATGATAAATGTAGAAGATATATTTGTGGGAATAGAAGATGATTTATATTATTGCAAAGAGTGCTCAGATTATCACGGGATTAATGTTGTGGAATGTAAGGAAATTAATTATTGAGGAGGATTGATTATTATGATGCTTAGACCAAGAAATTATGGTTCTATAAATAGAGTAATTGCTAAAGCAGTAAGTCATTCAGTAAATGATTATTATAGACAAAAGAAAAGAGCTGATAAATATAAACAATATAATAATATCAATGCTAATGTGAATAATACAGTTAAGATGCCAAAAGTAAATAATATAGATGATTCTCTTACATATTTATTTTTAGTTGTAATGATTGGACTTGTAATATTACCATTTATATTTCCTAGTATTTTAATATTATATGTGATTATATTTATATTAATGTTGATTTGTAGTTGAAAATGTCCGATAGAAGGTGAGTTTTAAGGGGTTTTATGGTTTGAAATATGTAGTATTAGTGAGTATATGGAAGTATGAGTGAGGTATGTTTTGTATATTTAATTGTAAAAGCAAATACAAACTAGAAATTATTAATAAAAGGAGATGGGTAATATATTAGAATTAAATAAAGTATATAATGAGGATTGTATTAGTGATAATGGTATGTGTTTGATAGAGGATAAATCCATTGATTTAATTTTAACAGATTTACCTTATGGGACTACCAGATGTAAATGGGATACTATTATACCTTTTGATGAATTATGGGAGCAGTATAATAGAATTATAAAGGATAATGGAGCAATTGTGTTAACTGCATCGCAACCATTTACTAGTGCATTGGTAATGAGTAATCCAAAGATGTTTAAATATGATTGGATGTGGGATAAAGGAGTTCCAAGTGGACATTTAAATGCAAAAAGAATGCCATTGAGATATCATGAAAGTATTCTTGTTTTCTACAAAAAACAATGTACATATAATAGACAATTTACAGAAAAACCAAAACATTTATTAAGACCAAATAAATATATAATGGCAGAAGCTAGAAATACAATTTCAAATGAAAAACTATATGGAGAAAGTAAAGGACTTTATGCATTAGATAATGATGATAGTGTAATTAATCCAAAATCAATTTTACAGTTTGATAATCCAAAAGGATTAAAAAAGAAAGATAATATTCATCCAACACAAAAACCAGTTGCATTATTTGAATATCTAATCAAAACATATACAAATGAGGTAGATTTAGTTTTAGACAACTGCATGGGATCATTCACAACAGCAATAGCTTGTATAAACACAAATAGGAATTACATAGGATTTGAGAATGATGAAAAGTATTTTGCATTAGGACAGGAAAGAGTTAGATTACATAATGAACAGTTAATTGTTAATAAATAATTAAGGTTTGTAACCAATAGCAAGAAGGAGAAATAAAAATGATTGATAAAAACTTTATAATTACAGAACTAGACTTAGATGAATTGGAAATTGATCTACAAGAAAGAATAGAAGAATTTATCGAAGAAAAACTTGGAGCATTAGCATCCAGACAAACACAAGTTTCAGTTGAATATCAAGAATATATGGATGAAGGTATGAGATGTTTTAAGGATGAAATGAGAAGTGAGCTTTGGGTAGGAATTACTTTTAATAAGTATACATATAAGAATGAGAAAATGACTGAACCAAGAACAGAGAGCCTTGATATTCAATTTGATTATAAAGGTAGACAACCATTTTATATTGATGGAAAATTTATAAGCATGAATGTATTTGAATGGATTAGTTGTTGTCCTATTCAGAAAACAGAAGTGATATATGGAGTCAAGAAGGATGATTTAGAAGAAATGATTAATGATTTGATTATGGATTGTTAGAGTGGTTTGGTAGGTTGATAGTGCATAGGGAGAGTTTTATACACTCTCCTTTGCCCCTATTATAGTAATCAAAAATAGAGGAAGTGATAAATATGAATGGTATGAATAATAAAATTGGAAGTCCTAAAGATTGGTATATTTATAGTAGACTCGATTATTTTAATAAAATTGTTAAGAACACAGGAGAATGTACTACTAGGAAGATGACTGATGAAGAGAAAGTTAAGTATTGTTGTAAGTAGGCGAAATGAATATTAGATGATGTGGAGGAATTATAATGCTTTTATGTTTAAATTGCTATAAAGTATACAATCAGAAAACAATAAAGAATAATATGTGCAAAGTTAAAGAGTGCTATGGAGATGTAGTAGAAGTTGATGAATTATTTGTTCCAGCGATTGCTGAATTGAATAGGAAGGGATATAGGACAAGGTATTGCTGTAGTTCTCATTACACAAAGGATTCAATACAAAGTTATATTATGTTTGAAAATTTTATTGAATTTCCTTCTTTACCAAAAGGATATAATTATGATGTTGGCTGGACAGAAAGAAATGGCAATACACATATCGAAAGTTATCTTGACAAAAATAAAAATTTTAATGAATTGAGCAAAGATATTTTTAATAATGCTGTTAGTGTATTGGAATGGGCAGAGGGATTGGATGAGTTTAAGAAAGTGGAGGAATAATTAATTGATTAACAGTGATGTGCAATTATTTTGGGCAAATGATGAGAATGGTGATATTGCAATTATATTTGATATGGTTGAAGAAGATAGGACTAAGAAATATACATGTCCAGTCTGTGGATCAGAAGTGAGACCTGTAGCAATTGATAATAAAACCAAAGATGGCAAAGTTGCACAAGTGTCTCCTCACTTCTCACATTTTGATGCTAGTAAATGTAGCAATGAGAGTGCAATCCATTACTGGTTCAAAAACAAGATTCTGGTTAATGGTGATAGTTTTATTATTAAAACTGATGCAGAACATGAATATAAATGTAAAGAAGTATTGGTTGAACAGTTTTATAAAACAGAGTTTGGTATTTATCGACCAGATATTACTATTATTACTGAGTGTGGTAAAAGTATTTACTTTGAAATGAATTATACTAACAAGAAGAAAGTTGAAGACTATATGGATAAGTGGTTAGAACTAGGTAATCCAGTAGTAGAGGTAGATTTAAAAGCATTAATGAGTGCTAGTCTTAATAAGACAAAATATGAGTTTAAAGCTTTGTTTTATGAAGGAAAATGTTTTAATACAAAGAAGAATGATTTGTATTATGATACTATCGGAAAACATAAAGAAAAACTACTAAGTAATGGAATAGATAGCACGGTAAAGGATAAAATTAATAAATTAAATTGGTTTTGGAGAGATATAAATCTTTACAAACAATCAAAACTTGACGACTTAGGATTAATTAGTATGTTTGATTTAGTAGAAAAAGATGAAAAACAATTTATCTTTGATATAATTAAGAGATTGAAGTGTACAAATGTTTATGAGGATTATCTAGGTAAGAAAACTGATATTTTACTTAAAACAGTAGATAAATGTTTAAAGACGTACAAAAATGGTGAATTTGAAAAGATTTATGTAATTGATATTCAAGATATTTATAAAGGAAAACATATAATCAATAAGATATTAACTTTTAAGAATACAGAAGATATGGCATTAACTGAAATAATTGATGTAACAGATTGTGAGATAAACGAATTCAACTCTCATATTTTAGCAAATCTAACTTATTGGGAAGATGTTAAAAGTTATTACACTAAAGCCAGTGCTATTTGCAATTCAATAAATAAGACATATAGCAAATTTAATTCTGATATTAGGGAAGGAAGAAATTCTGATAAATATTTGTTTAAAATTACATTTGATGAATTTTATAAAACAAGAGATGTTTATATTTTGATTAAAATAAATGGTATTGAATTTGGCAAAGAGAAAAGTTTTACATATCCAAAAGAATATGTGTATATAAATGAAACTGATGTAGATATTATGAATGATGATGAAACAATTTTTAAGTTTATAAATTATAATATGGAAAAGGAAATTAAAACATTCTTGAAGAAACAAGATAAATTACCCCTATCTAGTAAATTCAAAACTGAAGAAGTAAAAGAACAAATAGCATTGAAACGAGAAGAAAATATTTTACTTTTTAATAAAGTATCAAATAATGTTATTAATATATTTAAAGAAAACAAAGATAAAATAAAGGAATATAAATTGAATTATGATGTAGACGATGATTTTAAAAATACCATATACTTTAAGGATTATAGGGATAAGGAGTTTATAATTTATGATAGTAGTAGTTATTTTCATAATGATAATTATGTAAGAGTTAATAAGTACAAATATACAACAGATTTAAATTTTATTGATATAAATACAAACGAAAATTCCGACATCATTTTTACAGAAACGGAAAATTCTTATAAAATTAGATCGTACATAAATGTACCTGATTATAGTTTTAATAAATATTTTAATAAAGATAATATTAATTTAACTTTCAAAAATATTGGTATAAATTATCTATCGCTTCCTAGATATGATTTTATAAAAGTTAAAAGCGAACTAGATAAAATACTTAAAACTGTTAAATCTTTTATAAACGACTATGTTGAAAACTTTTATAAATCATACAATAAAGAAATTTACGTTGAAAAATCAATAACAAGTGATGATATTAATGAACAAATACGGAAATTATTATATCCAATGACGTATATTGCTAATAAATCATTAGACAATGAATTAAATTTGATACTTAATATTTCATTTACTAAAGAAGAAGGAAAGCTAAAACCTTGGTTAATTAAAGGATTCATAGAATCACTTGAAAACATAGGAATAAATAATATAAATAACATAATATAGGAGGTAAATATTTTGGCTAAAAAGATTGACTTATTCTACATACTTAAACTAAATGTTAGTACAATTTTAGACAATAAAAGTAATATAGCCACTACATTTGAAGATGCTAAGAAACATGGATGGGTAGTCACTATTGGAGATAATCAAGTTCTTAAATTTATTAGAGATATTAAGTGTATAGACTTTAATAAGCAAAGAGTAAAGATCGCTGAATTGTATAAGGTACGTAATATCTTAAAATCTAAACCTAAGTCACAAGAAAATAGTTTACAAATAAATGAATATCAAAAACAAATAGATGATATTCTATATATTCCAGAAGTGGTGTCTATTCACGCAGATACCACTAAGAAGGATTATAATAAAATTACTAAAAATAAGTTCACTGTGAACGGAGTAGTATATCGAAGACTTTGTGCTGGAGCTGGTCAATTAAGGCGTAATACCGTATTGTTTGTCGTAGAAAAATTACATTCTCAACTTGAAAAAATAATGTATTGTGGATTAAATTCTAAGAAAATTGGTAAGATAAATTTGGCAAAATTTTCTGCATATTTTAGTTTATACTCGTCGTCTACAAATTTAATTTCTACACCTAGAGTATGCGTAGTTAAAGATTATGACTTAGAGTTAAAGGGTCAGAAAATAGACTGGATTTATCAAAAAGAAGATGGCGAAAGAGATATTGAACATAGAACAATGGATGTTGTTCAGAATGTATGGGATGGCTCTGGCATAATATCAAAAGAAATGGCAGATAGGTGGAATGAAGATTTAGGAATTACAGAATATTCTCCGTCTGCTTATATTATTAGATCGGCATGGATAAAAGGTCTTTGCGTGGTCTTCGATTGGAAAAGATTTGCGAAAGATGTAGCAGAGAAAGAATATATTACTGATGCATGGGGCCATGAAAAATATATTAAGGATATTGATGTAATTTTAACAACATCACAATTCAAAATGTGGAAGAAATATAGTAGTTGGGAAGAATATATTGAATTTCATACTGAATATAACCATGTATGGGGTTGTAGTAGGGTAAATAAGGAGAAAGATAATTATTTAACTTCCTTAAATTACCAGTACATTCAATCTAACTTCTTTTCTACCGAAAACATTAAAAAATTAGCTGACTTTTCTATTGATTGGGTAAAAAAAGTTTGTACATATGATAGAATTTATGTATTACTATATCTATTAGGATATCATGAAAGTGATAAAAAGTTAAGTAAAATTGAACAAAGTGCTAGTATGGATATTGCAAAAGCATTAATGTATAATGAAGAAATACTAAATGATACATATGTTAAGAATAGAATCTATAAGTCTATTGAGAATAAGATTAATCAGATTAAGATTGGAAAACCTTTAGTCGAAGGTTCTTATGAATTTGCGATTGTAGATCCCTATATGTTCTGTGAATATGTATTTGGATTGCCACCAATTGGTTTGCTTAAAGAAAATCAATTATGGAATCATAGATGGGTTACTAAAGGATCAAAAGAAGTTGCCGTAATGAGAAGTCCTTTAGTATCTCCTCATGAAAATCAAGTAATGCAAGTTTATTCAGATGAAAAGTGTAAAGATTGGTTTTCTACAATTCCTAGTGGAGTTATTCTTAATTCTTGGGATACGGCATTGATGAGAGCAAGTGACGCAGACGTAGATGGTGATCTTTTGCTAACTTCCGACAATATATACCTTGTTTCGTCAATTGATAGAACTCTAAATACTCTTACCTACGAGAAATCAACAACCAAAGAACAGAATATTTCATATGGAAACTTAGCAAAAATGGATACAAAGAGTTTTAATACTAAAATTGGGTTTATTACTAATTTAGCAACATCATTTATGTGTTTGAGAGAGCAATATGCAATAGATAGTAAGGAGTATATAGAACTAACAAAAAGAATTGATCTTTTACGATTCCATCAAGGATCAGCCATTGATGCTGGAAAAGGCAATTTATATATTCCAACTCCTAAACATTGGTCAAAAAGAGAAAAGATTAATTATGAAACAGATTCAGAAGAAGAGAAAAAAAGAAAATACTTTATTAATAAGCTTGTAGCAGATAAGAAAAGTTACTTCATGGTTTATATATACCCAGTTCTTATGAAGGCGTATACACAGCATATAGGCAGTTCTAAACGTATATGTAGAGCAATGTTTGGATGTAGATTAGATGATATATTGAGTAATAAGAATAAATCAGATAGAGAGAAAAAGTTTGAAAAAAATTATTATAGATATTTGCCAGTATCTACTAATAAATCAATTATGAATACGCTTTGCAGATATGTCGAAGATATAGATTTTGATATTAAATATTTGAAAGGTGAGACTGAATTTGATTATACAGTATTGATGAATAAAGATATTGTAGTAAACGACAAAAGTTTAGTTTATCAGAAGGTTTTTAGTGTACTAAAAAAATATCATAGTATTTACGAATTGAATACTCATGAACGTAAATATATTGAAGAAGATTATGAAAACGAATCTGATAGTAAGGAAGAAGAAAAAGATAAATTTTCAATATTGTTTAGGGAGATAGAGAAGGAGTTGTTTAATGTATGCTCTAACAAACTAGAGTTATGTAACAATATCGTATATATTATGTATAATGAATTTAAAAAAAAATCTAAAGCAATATTGTGGAATATTTGTGGCAATGAAATAATATCTAATCTTAAAGGAAATAGTAATAAAGCATATTTTCCAATTGAGACAACCAAAGAAGATACAAATGGCGTGGAATACTTAGGAAAATATTATAAATTACAGGAGGTAGAAATTTGATAATATTTGATGAAAAGAAATATGCAGAGAATTTAATGAAAAATGGTTATAAAAACGAAAAATATATAGTAATGGATAATATTATTTTGGTTAAATATTGGAAAAGTATTGGTTTATCAGAAGACGAAGTTAAAAACAAGTTAAGATTATTTATGACTAAATTCCAAGAGTTGTTTAATGATAATATAATAAAATATAAGTTAAATTCTGCTATGAAAGTTGGTATGAAATATGATTTATTAACTGATGTATGTGTAGGAATTACCAATAAAGAAATTGAACAAATAAAAACATTAGAAACTATAGAATTGCAAAGAATGATGTTTATACTTCTTGTTGTATGGAGATTTAAGGGGAGTCCTAAGAGATTTAGGATTAGTAATACAGATTTAATGAATTTATCTAGTGTAAAGTTAAATAGTAATATATTTTGGAATAATATACATGAAATAACTAAAAGTGGTCTATTAAGTATGGTTGAATATAGAAATAAATCTTATTATCAGATCAATATTGAGGAAAATTGGGAGATAGTTTTACATATAAATAGATTTGATAATGTAATTGATTATTATATGAGTATTGTAGAACCTGATAAATATATGTTTTGTGAGAAATGTGGAGTTCCGTTTTTACCTACAAATAATAGTCACAAATACTGTAAGATTTGTTGGACAGATATAAATAAAAATCAAATACGATTAAGAGTACAAAAACATAGAAAATGTAACGGTTCAGAGAAACCTTGAAACACGCTTGTATCAATGCTTTTATGATACACCAAACAAAACGTATTAGTAATGGTAGAGAAATAACATATATCTCTACAACCATTGGTATATAAGTGTTTGGTCGATACAAAAACAAAACATAAAAATTAAAGAGCATTAAGTTGTAAAAATAACCAAAACAATATCTCTAAATAAACAACCCCCCCCACTTTCCTTACTAACTAAATCATACACAATTGGCTATGTTGGTAGAAAACTTTGCTTAAATTATCTATCGAGTTTTGCCAATAGGACTTGAAGATAATTTAGCATGTATTATCGAAGTTTAGAGCGTAAGGCCAAAGGGTTGTAGATAATACAATTAGATTGACATCTTAGTTTCTGCATAATTTAATGTTAGATTAGTCTAATATTGAAAGTTTGGTCGCTTGAGGTATTAGACAAATATGCTGTAACACAAGCAAAAAGTCCACTTTAAACAAAGTAAAATTCAAACTACAGAGTGACAACAAAATGTGTTGACCAACGGCATATAAACTAAATAGAGGGCAAAGAGTAGATAGGCAGATGCCGACAATTTAAGTCTACTCTCCCTACTAAAATTGCTATTAAACTGTATGGTCGATTGCAGTTTAAATATAAAATATCTTATAATAAAACAAAAAACTCCAAATTAAAAGGAGCATCAAACAATATAATTGGAAAAAATCACAAAAGAAGAAGCAAAATACCTAATCAATCTAAAAATCCTCAAACAATACCACGGATCATTCGGAGACAATCTAGTAGTAATAGGAAAATTCAGTAGCAAATCTCGCAAACAACGCTACATTACAGACCCATATTATAATTATCTTTTAAGATTAAAGCAAAATGATAAAAATAAACAGACTATTGCTGATGTAAAAGGTAATCAGAGGTATTTGTTTAGTAGTGGTATGGATAGTAGTAACAGTATAGACCCTAGTAATAGTGAACGTGTCTCATGACACAAAGTAGTAAAATAAATAGCAAAGGAATGGTTTATATTGCCCAATAAACCATACTATATTGACTCAAATATACTAATGGAATATTCTAAAGAAATATTTGAGAAGTTTTCAAACATTAATCTTTCAGGATTCGTTTTAGGCGAACTTGATAATTTGAAGAAAAATGGTAAATCAGAAGAAGTAAAATTTCAGGCCAGACGAGCCACCAGAGATATAAATAATAATTCAGATAAAATAACTTACATAATTGATGAAACTGATTATAATAATCTTCCATCTTGTTTTGATAAAGAAAACATGGATAATAAGATTATATCACTCCTAAAGACTCAGTATTATAAAGATAATAATTTTCTTGCTTTAAGTAATGATATGCTATTTAGAGCAAAATGTAGAGCACTTGATATTCCTTGTGAGAGTTATGGGGGAGAATCTTCAAGCTCCATATATAGAGGTTATCAGGAATTAGCAGGAGACACAGACTTCATCAATAATCTATTTGAGGATATCTCTAAAGGAAAAAATAAATATCAATTTGTAATCAATGAATACTTAATACTTTATAATTCAGATGCAAAAAAGACAAATGAATATAGATTTAATGGTAAAAAGTTTGTTGATTTAGTTTTACCTGATTCAAAAGTTATTAAAGGAAAGAATAGTTTACAGCGTTGTGCTCTAGACCTTTTGAATAATCCTGAAATCACAATTGTTGCCATAAATGGAGAAGTGGGTTCGGGGAAGAGTTATAGTTGTGTAAGAATGGCTTTACATCATACAGTTGATAAAGGCAATGCAGGAAAAATATTGGCTGTAAGAGAAGCAATTGGAGAAGGTAAGGAGGTTGGGTTTCTAAAAGGGACATTTGAAGAAAAGACAAAATTATTCTTCAAACCAATTGAACAATCTTTAAAAGGTGGCGAATTTGAACTACAATCATTGGTTCAAAGAGGAGTATTAGAATCTACTATTCCATTTTACCTTAAAGGAACCACTTACCATGATACAATTATTATTTGCGAGGAGAGTGAAGATTTTTCTAGGAAACAATTGAAATTAGCAGGTACTAGATTGGGTAAAAATTCAAGAATATTTCTTGCAGGAGATTATAAACAATCAAGTGTAGATTCATCTAGTAACAATGCTTTAGTAGCAATGTGCAATGAATTAAAAGGAAATAGTAAGTTTGGTTGTATTTATTTAGATGAAGATATCAGAAGTGAAACTTCAAAGATATTTGCAAATCTATTTGTAAAGTAAATATTAAATAAATGTAAAAATAATAATAAAAACACGGGTCTGGCATTAAGAAATGTGCAGATACTATTAAAGAATAAAAAGGGGATTAAAATAAATGAACAAGCAACAACTCGTAGCAGAATTAAGTATTAAGTCGGAGATCACAAAAAAGGAAGCTGAGAAGCATGTTACAAATCTATTTTATATTATCATGGAAACTGTAGCTATTGGCGAAGATGTAAAAGTAGTTGGTTTTGGAAAATTCGAGAAGAAAGAAACAAAAGGTCGCGAAGGAGTATCTAAACTTCAAGGCGTTGAAAAACCATGGAAAACTGAGGACTCTTTCAAACCATATTTTGATCCGTCTAAGGCTTTTGAAGATAAAGTAAAAGCGTAAGAAACAACAATATTATTCCGTACTACCTAAATTTGAGTAGATACGCTAGTGGCATATAGTTTTGCCTTATAATTTACGGAGGGAGAGTAATAACTCCCTCTAGTTAAATTAGAAAGGTGGTAAAAATTATTGAATAATGTTAAAATACCCTTGTCTGAACACAAAAATATAGTTGATTTATATACAAATGGTATACCTGTTGTAAAAATTGCAGTAACTTATGATGTTAGTCATCAAACAATATATACATTACTATCCAAATATAACATTGAACTAAATAATACTTCAGAAAATATACATATAACTAATAAAAAATATAAGTTTAATGAAAACTATTTTGAAGTAATTGATTCTCAAGAAAAAGCATATTGGTTAGGATTTATATTTGCAGATGGTAATGTTAGTCTTAGGCATAGCAATGGAGGAAATATTAAAAGTGCTCAGTTTAGATTGACATTAAAAAAAGAAGATGAAAGTCATTTAGATAAATTTATAGTTGCAATTGATGGAGATATGAAATTAAAAGATAAGACAGTCAGACTTGATAATAAAGAGTATGAATCTTCTCAATTAGATATATATAATACTAAATTTTGCAATGATTTAATAAAATTAGGATGCGTACCTAATAAATCTTTAATACTAGAACCTCCAAATAATATCCCTGAAGAATATTATAATAGTTTTATTCGCGGATACTTTGATGGAGATGGTTGTATTGGTTATTATCCAGAAATAAAGAAAAATAAATTGTTCTTTAGTATTCTTGGTACTGAGACGTTTGTGAATTGGATTAAAGAAATATTGGATAAATATGAATTTAAAGCATTAAAAATTTATAAAACAAATAGTAAGGCATTTGCTCTTAGAATTATTAGGTATAAAGATTATTTGGAATTTTATAAATATATCTATAATAATTCAAATTGTGAATTAGATAGAAAGAAAAATATATTTACTAATGCTATGATAGGAATGAAATTTATCTAAATAAATAAAAAGGTGGAATATAATACATTGGCAAATTTAAATAATAGTTTTTGTGAATCGTGTGCGAAGGCAAGTGTCTGCGAGTGGTCTACTAAATTATATAAATTAGAAGGAACGGAACGTAAGCCAGGAATTTTAGATATTACAATCAACGGTTGTGAACAGTATTTATCTTTAGATGGAGAATCTGAAACATCTGAAGAAGAATAAGATACCAAGTGTTATTAACAGAGAGGGTGGCGGTTATTATGTATGATGAATCTAGTAGAGGTTAAATATCTCTTACAGATATAGTGAATTTGGCGATTCATTGGTAATTACCTTAACTAACCACAATAAGGTCAGAAATTGTTTCTGACGCACTCTAAAGAGTACCTGAGATGCAAGATACACCGCCTTGTTATTGTGGTCTGATAATCATATTGATGTGTCTAGTAACACCTTAGTTGGCATACTATAGAAGGTTGTAAGTCCAACAAAAATGTTTCCCTCACTCCCATGATTTTATTGGCGAAGGTTTGTAGTGGATAAGAGTGTAAAGAGAACCTTGCACAAGTTAAGTATCGTTTGGGGAAATGATATTTAATAATTTTGAAGGAATTATAGAAGATTTATCTTCCTCGGATTATAACTAATTCGGTTCAAGTGTAATTCCTTCATAACAAAAATACAATGTCCTTGGATTTAAATTTATCTTCAAGGATCAGTTAATGATCAATTTCATTAACCTAAGACAAGATGAGGCGGTTTGCCAAATCAATTAGGGAAAGTGTAGCAATAATGAAATCTGTTTTCAGATGTGGCAAGTATGATCATATTTGAACAGTGGGTGCTACGCAAGTCATCCTTTTAGAATAGGGTTTTGGGATGATGCAAATGGCTTGATTGCCGACTAGATAATTCCCCTCATCACTCATTGCATTACTTCTATAGGGATAAAGTGCTGTAGAAGTAATGGCATACTCCAATGAGATTGATGAAATTAGAGTATGCCAAATTACAAATAAGGTGAGTTTATAGGGGTAGACTCACCTTTATATTTAAAGTATTAGAGGTGATTTAAAAATGGATGTAATACTAACCGAAATTCTAAATGAACTCAAACAAATAAAGGAATTACTAGCCCCACATGACTGTAGTGCTAGTAACGATTCCAAGACATACAAACTGACTCCCTATGAAAAGGAATGAATTTAAAATACAAATTGAAAGAAGGAAATAATAAATGTCTAACACACAAAACACCAATTCGACAATTTCACTAAAAGAGTCATTCAGAGTCCTTTCTTATATTGATAAAACTATTTCGTCTCTTACATCATATCTTTCTAATAAAAATAACTCTATTTCTGTGATTGAACAACATTGGAAAGAAAAGTCAAATCCAGAAGCAAAAAATGAGGAACTTGATACAACTACTATTAAAGAATATCCAGACGCTTTAACAGTTGATATCATTAATCTTGTGAAAAACTTAATTGCAGAAAAGACTAAATTAGAAATTTCTGTAGAGTTAGCAAAAAGAAATATAGTAATTCAAACTAAAGACAATGATAACCTTAGTTTAGATTCTGCTATATCAAATGCAAAGCAATCTAGAAATTTAGCTAATGTATTAAATAATCTTATCAATATAAAAACAGATGAGAAAAAGACGGTAGGAACTGGATTCAAATTTAATCAGGAAGGCAATGAAACGTCATATCGCTATGATGTAGTAGTTACTAAGACCATTAATTTTGATAGGAATATTGTCAGTGATAATTACAAACAATTACTAGAAAAAGCTGATAAACTTAGTATCTCTATTGAAAAATCAATGATGGAGGAAATTGTAGAATATGAATTCCCTTATAGTGTTCACGATTCAATTTCTGATATTGTAGGGAAGTATTTATATTCTATTGATTCATAAATCAACAATTAATAACTAAGACAATTAATTAGTAGAGATGCCTAACCACATCTCTACTAATTAAAACAACTAACCAGAAGCAAAGCAAGATATAGACTGATTTGTCTAGACATCTGAAATTAGATGTAAGATTCAAGTTAAATCTTACCATATTCAAACATGGTACTAACACAGGTTATGTATGTTAAATACATAAAATAAAAAATAAACAAAATTTTAAGTTTGCTGTCACAGGCAAAACAAGAAGAATCGCTAATTCGCTTCACAAAACATAAAATCATCATTCGCAAGTTCGATATTACGTTATTCATCATTAAGCAAATACGATAATCAATCGCTAATCACGCTTTGATATTTTAGGATTAAATTCTAAAGAACAAATAATATAAATAAAAATATAGTATTTTAAAATACTCTCTTAGAGATAAGAGGATAATTTTAATAAATAAATGGATAATTAATAAAATAGTCTTATTATGCTTGCTTTTGGTTAGTAATATAATTTATTGATTCAAAAAGTGGGAAGTATGAGTGACTTCCCCCAATATACTAAATGGGTTTGATAGTACAACCCAGATAAAAACTATCACCATAATCCAAGAAAAACTGTATTTGATAGGAATTCTCTCTAAGGAGGATTGAGTAATGGAAAAATTAAATAATAATTATGACATAGAAAATGCTGATACTACTTGCCCTATTTGTAAAAATGATAATAAGAGATACTGGTTAGTATTCTTTTATGATAGGAGTTATTTAGTGTGTAGGGATTGTGGGTATAGTGATGAAATTTGAAGTTAATAAATAACTATGAGGAGGAATAATATAATGACAGCAGGAAGACAAGTAAACACATTAAGTCAATCGTGGTGTACTCCGCAAAAATATGTTGAAGCAATTAATACATTATTTAATTATAATATTGATTTAGATCCTTGTTCCAATGATGATTCAATAATTGATGCAAAAGTTAAATGGGCATTGCCTACAGATGGTTTAAAACAAAATTGGGATTATCATAATATTTATGTTAATCCTCCATATGGAAGAGATGCAGAAAGACATACTACAATAAAGAATTGGATACATAAAATTTATGACACACAATCTAAATATAATAATAATATATTAGCTCTGATTCCAGTGGCAACAAATACTAGTCACTGGAAAGAATACATATTTGGTAAGGCAAACTCCATTTGTTTTTTAAATGATACAAGACTTAAATTTAGAATAGATGGTAGTGAGGAAAATAAAGGTTGTCCTATGGCATGTTGTATGGTTTATTGGGGAAATGATTATGAGAAGTTTAGTGAAGTTTTTAATGGTTTTGGTACAGTGGTAAATATAAATAAATAAATAACTTTGAGGAGGATTATAAAATGACAGAAGCAAGAATTACGGACAGCAAGCAAATTGCCTACTTGAATTACAAAAACATTAATTTTACTAAATTTATTAGAGAAGGAAATAAGAAAGTATTTATTTATGAAGATGCTGAATTAGTTGATGAAATGTTGAAGGATTTTTACAATTCTGAGATTAGTAAGTATTTTGGATGCTATGAAAATATTAAGACTTTGATTTTTAGAAGTTAAATAATAATATAAATATTTTTACCACAGATTAAATTCTTCTATTCAAGAATAATAGAGGAATTTTTTGTGTTGTAAATAGCACATATAAGCAAACTAGACTGATCATCGAAGAGTGCAATCCTTAGCACCTGTTTGCTTATTACTATTTCATTAAGGAAACAAAAAAATATTGAAGGAGATGTTTAAGAGATGAATTTAAATCAAGTAAAACTGAATATGGTAATACCAAACTACAGAAAGTTGTGTGAATTATTAGATTTAAAAATTCACACAGGAGGTTCTAAACAAATACAATTTAGAGAAATGGAAAAGTATTTCAAATACCACAAAGAAGGGAACAAATTTATTATTGATGAAATATATTCTGAATTAAAAAATTACACTAAAAGAGAAAACAGAGGTGGATCACATAATAGAAAGGAATTCCCTAATTTTCTAATATCTAAAGAAGATGAAAATAAAATTGGGATTTATAAAATAGTTATAAATAATAATATTTACATAGGTTCAACAATTAAAAGTTTTAGAATAAGATTTTTAAAACATAATAATGAAAAACATAATACAATACCTTTTACTTCTAATATGTTAAAAGAAGGAGCAATCTTTGATTTATTAGAGATATGCGAAGATATGACAGAACCTCAAATAAGAGAATTGGAAAATAAATATATCAAAGAATATAAAGAAAACAATGATTGGAATTTGGTAAATTCTAGAGATACTTGGAGTTACATCATTTCAAAACAAAAATATAAGACTATTAAAATAAGAGTAAAAGAAGAAGATTATCAAGAAGCATTAATATCGATGAGAGAAAATAAATTAGTAGAGGAGATAATATAATGAATATTGATAATCTAAAAGAATATCTACAAAAAACAAATATAATACCAAATTATAAAGCATTATGTATTATATTAGAAATAATGGTTTCTGCTGGAGATTCTAAAAAATCACAATTAAGAGAAATAGAAAGATTCTTTAGATATCATAAAGAAGGCAATAAGTTTATAATAGATGAAATTTATTTAGAACCGTTAGAAAAAGTTGATGGTCGAAAAGACACAAAAGGCAATAACAATGTTTATGGTAAATATATAGAACAATTAGTATTAGATTTACTTGTACAAAAATATCAAACTACAAAAGAAAGAAAAATATATTTAAGTAGAGATAAAATGCTTCGTGCTTTAGATATGATCAATGATAACTATAGTTTTGGAAAATTCAATAAAGAGATATTGTCAGATTATATAAACGCAGATAGTGATAATGTTAAAGAATTTTACATATTGAACAATAGAAACTTATATGAAACAGTTGAAAGAGCATTTAAATCATTAGAAAGTAAATGTTTAGTAAGTTGGAAATTAGTAACCACTGTGGCATGTGGTCTTACTGAGTTTAATCAAAATATAGTTCTTGAAGATGGAACAGAAGTAAATATATTAGATTTTATTGGTGGAAGTGAAGAAGATAAAATAGCAATAACTAAAGAAACTCATACTACCGCTACGGATGAAGAACTTGACACAATATTATATGCAGAGAATAAAATACTTGAAGTAATGGGGTTTGAAAGCAAGAAAGATGTTTTTATTTGTGATAGATATTCTGAATTTAACAAGAAAGTATGTGAACTATTAAATAAAACCTCTAATATTTTGTATTATTACAAATCATATGATGTTTTATTCCATGAAAAAGTGGTTTTAGAATTTGAGAAAATAAGTCAATGGATATTAGAGCAAGAGGTAAGACAAAATATCAAAGTTACTCTTAATGGAATTATATCAAACAAATTAGTATTAAATGCAGAAGAAAGGCAAAATAAAGCCATTGAAGAGGGATCTAAGATATTTGGAAAACTCAATACTGATAAATACAGTCACATGAAGATTGAAAGACGCTCGGATGATAATTACATTGAAGACAATAAGAATATAGTAAACACTGTAATCAATCATAATAAAGGTGATTTAAAAAGTCAAATGATTAAAGTACACAATGAGAAAGAAAAGAAGTCTAAAAAAAGTTTTAAAGAATTATTAGATGAATTTGTAAAATAATTCATTTGTTGAATACTTCTAGTCCCCCAATATACTAGACTATTCTTAGTTGTCTAGAAGTATTCAACTTTTATAAAATCAATAAAAATAAATAAAATAATAATTATTACATATTCATTTAAGTAATTTTGAAGCTCTGCTGAAAAATTGCGTAATGATGGCCTCCCGCAAAGGGACTAGTATCAAAATGATAAATACATATTAGTTTACATCATGTGATATGTCAAAGGAACGCAACGAAAGCAGGTTACGGTTGCGAACTACGCAACCTTTCTAAACATTCGCAAGTATGCTCATGTTTAGGATTTATTCTTTGCTTAATTTGATTTTTTGTTTAGTGGGAGAATAATAAAATAAATAAAAGGTGGTATCATTTCTTATTGGATAAAACATTATTAGAAATCTGTTACAAGAAATACAATAAAGAAACGCAAATGAGTTGGTCTGAGATAGCATCACAATACGGGTACTGTTCGGCTGAAGCAATTCGCAGTAAATTCAAGAAATATCGCAAAGCAAATGGAACATTAAAAGCAAAAGATATTATTAATGGTATTATTCTTGGTGATGGTGATAGAGAATTAATTACTCCTACTCCTTCTCCATCTACTCCTAATTATAAAGAATCTGTAGAAATCAAGCAAGATAATTCTCAAGTTTCTGATAAAGTTATTCCATTATCTGATGAAGAATTAAAAGATGTAAATTTTATTCTTAAATCACATAATTATAATCCTGACGCATGGGAATTAATTTCTGCTAAACATAGTATTTGGAATGTAAATACTAAGGTAGATGGGGTAAAGAAATTATTCTCATCGAAAATCAGTGTAAAACCATATGTTAAATCTTTTGATACAAACTGGATTAAATCTGCTTTAGAAGAACTAGATTTAGATAGTCCAGTAATAGAGCAAAAACCTTATCATGTCAAAGGTAAAACTTTGGAAATTAATTTGGCAGATGTTCATATTAATAAACTTTGCTGTATTGATGAAACAAGAAATGAATATTCAACAGAAATTGGTATACAAAGATTATGGCAAGTAATTAATGATATTATTGAAAAAGTCAAACATTACAATATCAAGAAAATCATATTTCCATTTGGTCAAGATTTCGGAAATATCGACAATATTTTTAATTCTACGACAAAACAAACGCCTCAAGATACAGACGTAAAATATGATGTAATGTATAAATTATTACTCAAAAATATAATTCAAATTATACATAAATTATCTGATATTGCTCCAGTTTTAATAATTTATGTTGGAGGAAACCACGATAAGATTACTTCTTTCACAATGACTGAAGCAATGTATTGGCATTTTCTAAACAATGATAATGTAGAAGTTGATTCTGTATTTAATAATCGCAAATACATAATGATAGGAAAAAACTTATTAGGATTCGCACATTGTGCAGATGAACGCAAAAACATAGTTTATTGTATGCAAAATGATGTTCCTGAATTATGGGGAAAAGCAAAATATAGAGAATTTCATTTATCACATTTCCATAAGGAAAAGATGGTTGATGAACAGAATGGAATTATCTTTAGATGGATTAGCTCAATTTGCGGAACGGATAGTTGGACTTACAACAGTGGCTATGTTGGAAGTCAAAAGAAAGCACAGTCATTTATTTGGGATGACGATAATGGATTAGAAATGATTATTAATAGTTATGTTTAGTAATAAATAACAATAAGAAAGATTTATGAGGATAATTTATGGAATTTAGCAAAATCAAGTTCAAAGAGATTATCAACGAGACGACAAATGAAGTTTCATATCAAATAAACGACAAATTTGTCACAAAAGAAGTATATGATTTAATGGAACAAGATGACTCACTATATATTCTACCTCCACTCCCTAAAATGAATGGAAGTCCTGAAAATAGCAATTCTCCCAAACCTAGTAATGTCACTAATGTCACTAATATTAATAAATATAGTTCGAATGATTCTGAATATGAGTCTAATGAAGAATGCGATTGTCCTCAATGTCAAGAATTGTTAGATATAATTTATACTATTAGAGAAATGGATGATTATGAAGCAAAGGAGTTATTAACTAATTACATAGACGC
>Ga0209318_1000916_pt1 | contig 22907 bp, 30 predicted proteins | sample RifGroE1_FD_183999 | JGI IMG/M metagenome (GOLD analysis project Ga0209318, IMG submission 183999) | Groundwater microbial communities from Rifle, Colorado, USA - Groundwater E1 (SPAdes) (version 2) | ecosystem: Environmental > Aquatic > Deep subsurface > Groundwater | place: Rifle, Colorado...
CACAAGGAATCTTCAAAACTAAAGTAATTGACAACCGTCAGATTTTAGTGGGAACAATGAGCTCAACTGTTTCACGGATGAAGTCCATACCCTTTTTGACTTCGCTGCTTATTTCATTTCCAAAGTATTGGTCAAGGCTGGAGCTTAGAAAAGCGTATAGCCTTTCATCGGACAATCTATTTTTTTTAATTAAAAGTGAATCACATACCGTCTTTTTCAGATTTTCAAACATTACAGTAGAACCGCTCTGATATAAAGAAACCAATCTGTCCAGCACTATCACATTCATGTGATCTCTCACATCTTGGCTTTGTTGCGATAGTCCGCGTAGAGAGTCTGCCTTATCATCAACTAAATCTGAGGCAAATTTTGTTGCGATTCCAAAAACAGAATTTTTCTCCACATCATTCATAACCTCTCCCGATAATAGCTTTTTTCCTACCAACTCATAATTAATTTGTGACTGTGATTGTAATTCAATGTTTGCCATTCGTTTGGGACACATTGTATACCATTAAAGCTACTTAATCCAAAAATCCTTACATACCTTATAGTTAATTGACTTTCGAAGCTGTTTGGGATATCATTCCCCCATTCACCAATTGCGGTGAAAAAATTCGCACTTACACATTGAGGAGGAAAAGGAAATGTCACGGAAAAGTTTGTCAGAAAAAGGCATTTTGGAAAATCGGGCTGGCGGAAAGGAAAGTAAGGTCGAGATATATATTGAAGCAGTCAAGGGACGTCAGTCAATCACCCTTTGGGACTGGTCAGCCAAAATCACAGTTACCAGAAATGGGCATCCCTTTTCCAGTCAAGGCAACAACAAGCCAAATGAAAGTTTGGTCAACCTGATTAGTCGGTTATTTGATGACATTCGCAATGATATTTGTAATGCATACAAAAATTCGAATGTTGATTATGACCCAATTTGTAGGTTTGTTTCAGAAGCCCAGAAGAAATTTATAGCAGAACTATCTGCCGAAAAATAAATTCTAGGCACCATTTATTTGGGCGTTTTTATACAAGAAATTTTTGTGTAGAAACGCCCTTTATTTTTCCTTCCTTTGCCCTCACAAGCTACATAAGGTAAAATTAATAGTTGTCGATAAAGGGGCGTAGTTAAACGGCAGAACAGCGGTCTCCAAAACCGTTAATGGGGGTTCAATTCCCTCCGCCCCTGCCAAATGAGCGAGGGTGAAAACACGATAGAGGTAGAAGAACCTCCCAAGATAAGTGATCGACAAATGAGCAAGATCTATTCCGTCGTCCAAGGCATATGGGATGAAAGAGATCTCTTACCCGCAACTTTAAGTGAGAATAATATGGAGTTAGGTAAACCTTTGAAAATTCCCCTAGTTGGTGGCGCTTTTATCGAACTGGGAACCTCGGGAATAAAAGATAAGGGACAAGAAACCGTATATTTAGAGGTGTATAAGCCAAAAACCAAGAATGAGTATGTCCTGACTAAGTTTGGAACAAATATCACTTCTGTATACCTCGATCACCCAGGCTATGATTTTTGGGTATTTTATGATAATGAAAATGATCCAGGTGAAATAAAAATAATGAAATTTTTAGCAAATTTTGCGCCAATAAAAGATATTGACTGGGATAATATTAGACCCCAATCATCCGAAATGGAAATCGCGTTATCGATATGCACAAGTGTTTTTGAAGCACAACAAAGAAGTCGCGGTAAGAATCATAAAAGTACTGGAATATAACAAGGCTCTTGAAGAAGAGCGTAATAAGTTCTAACATCATTTACGACTTCCTGTAAATTATTTAGCCTCAAAAAACTATATCAGACCATCCTAAACCCTGAGAGGAATTGAACATTGAAGTTATTTCTTACTAAAAATCTTTTCAAATTCTGAGATTCCTTTAAGAGTAGCCATGTCGATAATCAAAGCTTTAGCATCTTCTATACCTTTCCAGTCGGTTGTATAAAACTCCGTATCTAATAAGGCTTGGTCAGGCTTAAAATCTATCTCTGAGAGAGGAATAAAATACCAAATATCAAAATGTCGCTTACATTTTATTGTTGGATGTTGAATTGGAGTTATTGTCAGCAATTTTGGCTTACCAATACTTTGTAAATCAATTTTTACGCCCCATTCTTCACCCATCTCCCTTTCTAAGGCTTCTTCGGGTGTTTCTCCCTTGTCTATATGCCCACCATTAAAAAGCCACAATCCTGATTTCTTATGATGGCCAATAAAGACTTTTCCTGCTTCGCGGTCAAAACCCGCAAAATAAACACAAAAATGGGAATATGGATTTTCATCTCTAGTTAATTCACCTTCTTTGGTTCTACTTATAAATTCTGGTGCAACGGGCGAAGTTGGATATTCTGAAGCAATTTCGTTTATCCTTTCAGCAAGTCTTTCAGCCATAACGGAATTTTAACTTTTTAATATGTTGAAAGCAATTGCTGGTTGAGGGTTAAGAAACTGGTTAATTCTATCTATTTCAAACGAGCTTACTTTGTGCTAAATTGTCCGAAGCTGGGATACTAAAGCCTGCCATTTGAAGTTTATATACTAGGATCTGTCGAACTTAATTCCATATCTTTCACACGCAAGATTCAAAATCTCCCCCACCATTTCTGTAAAGCTCATTCCTGCAGTTCTTGCCGCGATAGGAAAATAGGAAATTTCGTCAGGACTTGGATTAATTCCCGGAAGCGTGTTTATCTCCAAAAAGAAAAGCTTGCCATTTTGATCTAACCTATAATCAATTCTGGCACAGTCCCGAACGTCTAAAAGCTTGAATATCTCTCTCGATGTATTCTCTATTTCCTCCTCAAGTTTTTTATCTATCTTCGCCGGACAATCATAAGCGTCGTGCAAATCTCTCAAAGAATCTTCATATTGCCATTTAAGTTCAAAACTGGCAATTTTATTCATCCCCTTGGGTAAGAAATCGAACTTCTGTTCAATAATCGGTAAAACTCTGGGGTTTCCATTACCAATAATTGCGACTGTAAATTCCCGGCCTTCTATATACTCCTCAACCAAAACTTCCTTGGCAAAATTTTCGGATGTTACTTCAATTCTACTTTTCAGATCTTTTCTGTTTCTGACCACATTTTTATCCATTACCCCCTTACTGGATCCCTCAGAGTTCGGCTTTATTATTAGAGGAAATTTTAAACTATCCGGAATAATATAATCCCTACCCCTAACTACACGGGAATCGGGAACATTTATTCCATTGGCCCCATGTAAAACCAATTTCGTAAAAGACTTATCGAGAGAAATTGTGTGTGTAGTCGGACCTGAATGGGTATAAGGAATTCTTAAAATCTCACAAATCATAGGAATTTGGGTTTCCCGAGCTTCCCCCCAAAGGCCTTCGGCTACATTAAAAACAATATCAATTTTTCCTTTTAACTTTTTTAATTTTAGAAAAGCATTCTCGTCGGCCTCCACCAGAAAAGCTTTGTGACCAAAACTTTCAATTGCCTCTTTTTCCGCCTGGGTGACTTGGGGAGTATCAAACTCAATATCAATCTGCTTTTCTAAACCAACTGAAGGTTTATTTCTCTTGACATTATAAGTGAGAGCAACGTTCATTTAGTATACTAAAGAATAATCTAACAGTTTTATAAAGCTTTGACCATATGAAGTTTTTTGGGCCAGGTTTCGCCCTTTGGAGTAATCACAAACATCATTCTTATATCCTTAATTTTTCTTGTTTTCGTCCTTCCTGAGATTTTTACTTCGTTTACATCCCACCATCTTTTCTCAAAATCTTTGATTCGAAATCTTCTGTCCACTCCGGCAAAATCGGAATAGGAGTCACAAATCCTCAAATAATTGGCTTTCTTATCAACTTTAGTAATAACCGCATAATGCCCATTGTCTTCATCTTCATCTTCGTAAAAGACGCCTTGCCATTCCACCCCAACCGGATAGCCATATTTATTTATAGCCAAAGAGATGTCATTGATTGCAGATCGGTGTTTCCACCAAAAGACAACCTCCTTTTTACCCAGGATATTGGTGGCACGAGCCAGGTCGTGAATGGTAAGACCCAACTGTCTGATTTTGTTTTTGGCTCTCAAAGACCTAACAATTGCAATTTGCGAAATATTTTTTCCCAAAAATGAAAACAATTCCACAATAACGGCCGGGCCACAGTGATAGCTGGAAATTTGCCTGACACGCTTCATGCCCGGAAAAGGCTTGCCAACAACATTGTCCTCAAGCTTAAGAAGCCTTTGAAGCAATTTCCTGGTTTTAATGTTTTTCTCGAGTTCCATAATCGGTCTATTTTACGACTCAAACTGGGATTTGTCCAGGTGTATGCTAAGAAAGATTTTTGGCGTATTTTGAAAGCAGACTGGCCAAGACGTCGGAGAACTCAACCCCATTCATAGCCAAAACCTCCGTCATAGGAAGACCCCTATCCGGCCCAAAGGCTGTATTGGGATTGCTATCCGTAAAATATGGGATTCCTGTGTCAGCATCAACCCGTACATCAAATTTAGCATAATCTTTATGTTGAAGCCCTCCAAAAGCCCTAACTGCAAGTTTTGTAATCTCAAACTTATTATTTTCGTCTACCGGGAGATATTTATAAGCTTTCCAACTGTTATATGACTCAATACTCGTAAATTCATGCTTACCATCCGGCTTTATGCCAAACTTTTTCTGAGCCATAAAGACGTGGCGTTTCACTCCATCGTCAAAAACAACAACCGTTACTTCCGGACCATCCACAAACTTCTCAACAATTACAGGGAAATGATATGTGGAAATCATATTATTTGCCCTAAGTTTTGCAGCTCTTTCGGTTTCTTTGACTGCGTTGTTATTAATTCCCACGCTTCCCCCGCCCTCGTTAAGTTTCACTATCAGAGGAACCCCTAAATCTTCATCGATATTGGTTCCGGCACGTCTAATAAACTGGAATGGAGGTGTTGGAATGTCGTAAGCCATAAGAAGTCTTTTTGTGAGATTTCTGTTATTCCCAATGATAAGCCCCTCCATTCCTGCGCCTGTATAGGGAATATTTGCCAACTCAAGAGCGGCAGGTACTGAAGGCTGCAACTGATCCCGCCCTTTAAGTGTGTCAACAAGATTAACAACCAAGTCGGGCTTATCTACCAGCAGATTTGTATAAAAGTATTGATCTCCGGGAAGAGTCCTGACCGGAACACCTAATTTTCTAATTTCTTCGGAAACTTCAATGGCTCTCTCTTCCACTTCAATCTCGGCTTCATAGGCGTCCTTTGTAGCAAAATGTTCTCTTTGAACGCTTGAGTAGGCCACTACCACAAGTCTGAACTTTTTAAGTGTTTCTTTGTCGATATTAAGTTTAATCTTTTCTTTTGAGGAGGTTTTTTTTACTTGCGCTTCGTCTTCGTTTTTGGCAGTGGGCATAAATATATATTAACAAATAGTAAAAAGAAAAAATAGAAGCTGGTGTATAATCTTGTTGTGGAAATCGGGGTATTAATCATATTTACTGGCGCATCCGGCGCCGGAAAGGATTCTGTCATGGATGAATTTTTGAAAAATCCCCTTGTCCAAAAATTTAACCTTAAAAAAGTGGTTACTTGTACGGACCGTCCTCCCCGACCCGGCGAGACAGACGGAATTCAATATCATTTTGTAAGTAGTGCTCAACTTCAAAAAATGGCCAAGGATGACGAACTTGTTGAACCAATCACAAAATATGGAACATCAAATAAAGCAACTCCTAAGATCGAGATTGAGAGGCTTCTGGCCGGTGAAAATTTAGTTTGGAGAATTGACCCTTCCCGCGCGGCTGAAGTTGCTTCGGGTAAATTTTTCCAAAGAATTTTTCCTGAAAAGGTACACCTGCTTCAGGATCATACAATTGTGCTTTTTGTAACTGCACCAAAGGAAGTTATTACCGAAAGAAGAAAAATAAGAGATCTTGATAAATATGACCCGGCAGAATACAAAGTCCGTGACGATCAAGATCAAATTTATTTGGATATACTTCAAAAGAAAGCCACCCTTATAGAAAATCTTGACAGCAGACTTGATGAGACCGTTGATTTGGCCGTAAAATTCGCTGTGGACACATATGACAAAATCAAAAATTAAAGTAATTTTGACCGGCGGGTGTTTTGATATCCTCCACTACGGACATATCTATTTTTTGAAAAAGGCAAAATCTTTAGGAGATTACTTGGTTGTTGCCATAGAATCGGATAAAAGAATAAGGGTACTAAAGGGTGAAGGGCGGCCCATCCATTCACAAAAACAAAGAAAGGAAATTCTTAAATCACTAAAGTTTGTTGATCAAGTAATAATCTTAAAAGATAAAATGACGGATAGGGATTATTTAAAACTTATAGTTAAAACCCGTCCTGCAATAATTGCAGTAACAAAAAGCGATCCAATTCTTAACAAAAAGCAGGAACAGGCAAAAATAGCCGGAGCCAAAGTTGTTGAAATATCAAAAATTAAATCCCCCTCCACATCAGAAATAATTAAGAAGATGGAATTACTTTAATCTTGCAATTTGTGCATTAACCATCAAGTGAACCAGTTCTTTAAAAGTCGTTTTCGGAGTCCAACCCAACACTTTCTTTGCCTTTGTCGGGTCACCAACCAATGGCCCCGTTTCTGTCGGACGAATAAATCTATCATCAACTACAACATGATCTTTCCAGTTAAGTCCCACATAGCTATATGATTCCTCACAAAGTTCCTGAATTGTGTGGGTTTCCCCGGTTCCGATTACGAAATCGTCCGGTTTGTCCTGCTGCAGTATAAGCCACATGGCTTCAACATAATCTCCGGCAAATCCCCAATCGCGTTTTGCCTGGAGATTTCCAAGAGCCACTTTTCCGTTTTTGACAATCGGCTCACCTTCTTCATTGAGATGTTCAGAACTTTTAATTCCAAGTTTTGCGCAGGCTGCAGCGTATGTCACTTTTTGGGTTACAAAACCAAGGTGTCTTCGGGGAGATTCGTGATTAAATAAAATTCCGTTTGAAGCGAACATTTTATAGCTTTCCCTATATATTTTGGTCATGGCATGAGCATAAAGCTTTGAAGCCGCATAGGGATTGGCCGGATTAAATGGTGTCTCTTCGTTTTGAGGAATTTCTCTCACCCACCCGAACATTTCGCTGCTGCTGGCTTGATAGAATCTTGATTTTGGAACAACATCCAGAGTTGCGTCCAACACTCTGTGGGCACCAATTGCGGTAATCTCTGCTGTATGAATCGGTTGTCTGAAGCTTTCCGCGGGGTGACTTTGAGACGCCAGATTATAAACTTCATCGGGTTTAGATTTTTGCAACGCCTCACGAATTGAAATCGGGTCCAGTAAATCCGCCTGAATCAAATTTAACTCTTCTTGAATATGGGAAATGTTGGCATAAGCCATATTACTGGTTTTTCTCACAATCCCTGTAACAACATAATCTTTCTTAAGAAGAAGTTCTGCGAGGTAACTCCCGTCCTGGCCGGTAATTCCTGTAATTAGTGCCACTTTTTTAGACATTACAAGAAATCATAACATATGTTAAAATTACAAGCTAGTATCACCAGGAAGGAGGCGATTTAAATTTATGTTTACCGCATAAGCGGGGATATATTCAAAATATGTTTATTATTAAAAAGAAAAAAGGAGAAAGCGATGACAAACTTATTGCCCGCTTTCGTAAAAAAACCATAGTCGAGGGTGTTATGCAGGAGTATCGCGACCGCGAACACTACAAAAAACCGGCTGAAAGAAGAAAAGAGGCCAAGTATCGCATCGCCCACTCTATCGAGCTTGAGAAAAAGAGGAGTTATTAAAATAGCTTTCCACAAATTTCTTTCTGTGCAATCTGGTCAGTCCGTATTTTTGGATAGCATTTCTGTGAATAAGCGTGCCGTAGCCTTTATTTTTATCCCACCCGTATTTTTTGTATTTACGATTTTTAGACAGCTTGGTCATAAGCTCATCGCGGTAAACTTTGGCTATGATTGAGGCCGCAGCAATTGAAATTGATTTAGTATCCCCTTTTATAATCGGTTTTTGATTCTTTCGGCGCAACCCTCTTACATAAGGAACGTAAAAAGCATCAATTAAAATATAATTTATCTCGATCCCGCAGTTTTTTATCGCTTTCCTAAAAGCTATCTCACTGGCTTTTTTGATTCCAAATTTATTAATTTGAGCAACACTCGCCCACCCGATTCCATAGCAAAGTGCATTCCTTTTTATCCAGAACGAAGCCAGTTCCCTCTGTTTCGGAGCCAATTTTTTAGAATCATTAATAATTATTTTTTTATTGGGAAATTTATTAGAAATTAGAAATTTGAATTTCGAATTTGGAGCGAAAGCGACAGCCGCCGCGACCACCGGTCCCGCAAAACAACCTCTTCCAACCTCATCTATGCCGGCAATAATTCTGTATCCTTTTTTAGAGACTGTCTTTTCGAAGGAAAAATCCGGAAGATTCATTTTTTGATCCGTTCCCTATACTTTCTGGGATACCTGTCATACAAAAAAGTGGCAAACCTGTCTACTAATTCATTCCGTTCTCCTGTAGACATTTCACCAAGACTGATTTTAACCCTTATTGCCGGATTGCTGTTTACTACCCTTCCGGCTAATGTTACGTGCCCTACCCCGGCCAGAAAATACTGAAAACAGGCTTTCTTCAGACCCATCGTCGCCTTCTCTTCAATTTCCTCCCAATAATCCATATCTGCAACACCAAATACACTTTCCGGGTACTCACCCTTCAGTCCAACCAAAACAGATTCCCACGAACCCTCGGCAATTTTAAACTTAGGCTTCTTTTCATCCTCAAATCGGATGGGTCTTTTCTCACTTTCAGCTCCCATGGCCAATTATACACCGAGAGGCAATCTATCTTGTGCGCTTCAGAATAATTTGATACAATTCACATCTAGATGAAATCGGTCGTTACTTTCTTTTCAGAAGTAAGAAGTGAACTTTCCAAGGTTACCTGGCCAAAGAAAAATGAAGTCGTCAGACTTACGAGTATCGTTCTTTTGGTTTCGGTGATTGTTGGATTTTACGTAGGAGGACTCGATTATTTGTTCACAACAGTTTTGACAAGAATATTAACTAAATAAACAATAACTATGAACGAAGACACAAAACAGCAAGAAACAGTTGCAGGAGTAGCAGAAAGAGGTATCGGACATAAAAAGATCCAGGGCCACATGATCCTTGCCCAGACAACCGATCCTAAAGCAAAGTGGTATGTAGTTCATACCTCTTCGGGCCATGAGGTACGTGTCATGGACACCCTCCGCCAGAGAGTTGAAACCATGAACCTGGAAGGTAGGGTTTTTGAAATGTTGGTTCCGACACAAGACAGAGTTATTATCAGAAGTGGTAAAAAAGCAACCATCAAGGAAAAAATCTTTCCGGGATATCTTCTTGTAAAGATGATTTTGGATGATCCGACTTGGCTTGCCGTCAGGACAACTGCCGGAATTACAGGATTTGTAGGAGCAGGAAATAAACCCACCCCTCTTTCCGATGCTGAAGTTGCAAACATCCAGAAATTTATTAGCTCTCCCGCTCCCAGATTTAAGACTAAATTTAGTGTTGGTGAGGCTATTAAAATCGTCGACGGTCCTTTTTCGGATTTTCTTGGAACAATCCATGAAATTGATGAGGAAAAAGGTAAAGTCAAAGTTTTGGTTTCAATTTTCGGCCGCGAAACACCGGTTGAGCTTGATTTTCTACAAATTCAGAAAGTTTAATGTCTGAAAATTTAAATAAAAAAGAGGGATCCGATTCTCCAGATTATCCTACAGTTCTTGACGTTGTTATTTGGAAAGACACCCATTATCAAGTAGTTGGCATTGCGCAGACAAAATCCTACAAAAATGATCTGTTCACTGTTCAGGGGCTGGAGGATAAAGATACACCTTTCCGAATTAAAGGTGCTAGATTCCATCGTACAGTAAGCCGAGATCCGCCGGAAGGAAGAGTTTATAAAAGGGAAGAAGGTGTGAGAGTTACAGGAGAACTTCTTGGCGGAAAACGACACACTTAAGGTTTTGTTGGGTTTTTTCTCGGAGCAGGCATACCTTCAACAACCTCTTGGTAAATATCTGCTACGATTTTTCCGTCTTTTCCGGTTTTGATATCAAGTCTTACTCCGTGTTGCTCAGCCGCCTTAGACAGCTTAGATGAAGAAACACTTCCTATTGGTACATCCTTAGCGACTGGTATTATCCAATCAACTTTTTCACTGGCGTCTTCTGACATACGTATATATTACAATAATTCTACTTTACTCCGCAACTTTCCAATGATACAATGCCCTTACCTCGGTTAAATCTGAGGTAGACCACCAGGTCGAAACTTCATAACCGGTTTCCCTGTGTCTTTCCAACTAAGTTAAAATGGCAAAAAAGATCAAAACAGTAGTTAAAATCAATCTTAAGGCGGCTGAGGCTACCCCTGCTCCTCCCGTAGGAACAGCTCTTGGGCAGCACGGAGTTGCCATCATGGATTTTGTCAAACAGTACAACGACAAAACAAAAGACATGAAAGGACAAGTTGTCCCCGCGGTCATCACTATTTACGAAGACAGATCATTCGATTTTATAATCAAGAAAGCCCCTGTTTCCGACATGATTAAAAAGGCTTTGGGAATTGAAAAAGGAAGCGGTAAAACCCCGAGAGAACCAGTAGGAACAATAACTCACGAGCAGGTCAAAAAAATTGCTGAGGAAAAAATGGTTGATTTAAATACAACCGACGTTGAAGCGGCAGCCAGAATTGTTGAAGGAACAGCAAGAAGTATGGGAGTGAAAGTCGAGCTTTCGTAGGAAAGCGAGATCCTGAGGCAGTAGCCGAAGGATTATATAAATAATATGGGAAAAATGAAAACAGCGTTTGTCGGAGAAGACTCCAATAAAAAGAAAGAAAAAGAACAAGAAAAGGTTCATTTGGCCGGACTTAAAGGTGGTCAAAGAGTCAAAGTGGTTGAGGCAGCGCCCGGCGAAGAGTCCCCAATTATTGAAGAAGGAGCTCAAAAAACCGAAGCCACTAAAAAATCAAAAAAGATTGAACGCATAAGGGGTAAAAAATACAGGCAGTCTAAAGCTAAATTTGATCATGAAAAATTGTACAAAGTTTCTGAAGCAGTCAAACTCGTAAAGGAAACTTCTTATTCAAAATTTGACGGAACAATGGAACTACACCTTGTTGTCAAAAAGACGGGAACATCCATCCAGATTACTCTTCCCCATCAGGCGGGCCGGGTTAAGAAAGTCGAAGTGGCATCAGATGCCACTGTTACTAAATTGCAAGCTGGAAAAATTGATTTTGATATTTTAGTAGCAACCCCCGATATGATGCCAAAACTTGTCCCATTCGCAAAACTTTTAGGACCTAAAGGCCTTATGCCAAATCCCAAAAATGGAACTTTAATAAACGATCCCAAAAAGGTTAAGTCGTTTTCAACTGCAACGGTTACGTTAAAAACAGAAAGAGAAGCCCCCCTTGTACACACTGTAGTCGGCAAAACAATTCAGGCGGATTCAGAGTTGGTTGAAAATCTTGAAGCTATTCTTAAGGCTTTTGGAGGTACAAAACAAATCGAAAAAGCATACATCAAAGCCACAATGGGCCCATCAGTGAAAGTTAAGGTATAACTTTTGGGATTTGATGAATTTTGGTTTTTTGATAAACTATAACCAAATGACAGAAGAATCGACGGAAAGAGCCTTTAATCAATTGCTCCAAAAACCGATTTTAACCACCAAGGTGCTGGAAACTCCCGACTCAATTCAGAGAGAGTTTGATGTGGCTAAACTAAACCCAACTAGACTACAGGAAAAATTGGATGCCCAAAGAAGAATTGAAAAATTAAAAAAGAGTCAAATCGATAATCCCAGTTGACTTTGCGCTTCAAAAATTAGATAATACCTCTGTCCTAAGAAAGTATGCTCCAGGCAAAACTTGGCATAAGTCATACCGAGGCAAAAGCGATTTTCGCGCCTCGTGCGCGATTTTTTTTGGACAAAATATAAAAATATGAAAAAATTGGAAAAGATAGTATTTGTAGACAATTTAAAAGTTGAGCTAAAAGACGCCAAGTCGGTAATCCTTGTCAATTATGCAGGACTTGCCGTTAAACCCCAACAAGAACTTAAAAGAAGACTGGCCGAAGTTGGTGGAAAAATGGTTGTTGTTAAAAACACGCTCCTCTCCCGTGCCGGCGATGCGGCAGGATTTGACAGTAAAAATCTAACCGGCGAAATTCTTTCCGGTCAAACCGCTCTTATTATTGCAACCGACGATCCTGTTGCCCCAATTCAAGTTTTAGGAAAATTTGCCAAAGAATTTGTCAGTGCAGCCGGCGAATCAGTTCCGAAATTTAAAATCGGTATTGTTGAAGGATTATTCCAGGATTCTCAATCTCTCTCTCAAATCTCGCTTCTTCCAGGACGCGATGCACTTCTTGGACAATTCCTTGGAACGTTAATGGGTACCCAATACGGGTTAGTTGGAACATTGAATGCAAATTTGCAGAAACTGGTTTATGTGTTAGACACAGCCAGTAAAAAGTAAGGATCGGAGGTGAATTATTAAATGGCAGAAGAATCTAAAAAAGTATCAGAAAAAGTTGAAAAGATTGTGGAGGAAGTTTCTAAACTTTCTGTTTTGGAACTTTCCGAATTAGTCACAGCTTTGCAAGACAAGCTTGGTGTTTCCGCAGCGCTTCCGGTTGCAGCAGCAGCCCCAGCAGCCGCAGGAGAAGCTCCAGCAGAAGATACCGGAAGTGCTAATAAAACAGTCGTCATGACCGACTCCGGTGCAAATAAAATTGCAGTTATTAAGGCTTTAAGGGAAATCAATCCCAACCTAACCTTAATGGACGCCAAAGGAATGACTGACACTGTTCCGGCCGAAGTTTTGAAAGACGCTAAAGCAGAAGACGCTAAAGCAGCTTCCGACAAACTTACAGCAGCAGGAGCAAAAGTGGAACTTAAATAACTTTAATTAATTTGAGGTTATTGATAGTTCTACAGTGAAAGCTGAGGAACTATAAGTTCCTACAACAAAAGGTCCCGCCAAAAAGGCGGGATTTTTTGTTGAGTAAGAAATGTATCTTCGTATTTTATTAGGAGTATAAAAACTTAAAGATTGTCGTTGTCTTTAGAATAAAAAATTATCTCGATATATACAACTAAAACCAATTGTACGGAATTTAAATGATGGAGTTTTTTTAGCTCCTTTGAAGCTTTGTCTTAAAATTCTCTACAAGTTCCTGTAAAAACATATCTTTTTTATCCATCTCCCATTTTGGAAAACCCATTTGGTCATTTATTTCAAAAATGTAGGGTTTGCCGTTTTTTCCAACCCCAAAATCCAAACTATAAATTGGGTTATCATATTTCCATGAAAAAAATGTTGTAATATTACCAACAATTTTTTTGATAGATTCCGGAATTTTATCGTAATCTATTTCTGTAATATTTCCCCCCTGTGCAGCGTTTGCCAAAAGACTTCCATCAGCCGGAACTCTAACATGACACCATACCGGTTTGCCATTTACTATCACAATTCGGAGGTCATGTAGCCCCAAAGTAATGCCGGGGATTCCACTTCCCGTGTCTACAAACCCCTGAGCAATATAACGGTTGTACCTTTCGTTAAATTTAAAATTCAGTGCTTCTTTTTTTGGTCCGATAAAAATTCCGATTCCTTTGAGTCCGTTAAGTGGCTTAAGAACTACACAATCGCTTTTAATTTGAGTGAGAATTTTTGACAGCTTCTTTCTGTCCTCAATAATAAAAGTTTGTGGCATGTATTCACCAATGATATTGAAGGCTGCCCATTTGTCCCATGCTAAAAGCTTAAAGTCTCTCCTGTTAACCCAAATCAAACTTTCATCCCCAGACGGCGGTAACATTACCCCACCCGACCTGTCATATACTAAATCGATTTTGACTGGATCTAAAACTTTAAAGAATTTTCCATTATCAAAATGCCAAGCGCCTTTAAAAGTTCCGTTGCCAACATAAGTTTTGCGGGTTAAGACATATACTTTCCAACCTTCCGCCTGGCAAAGTTCAAGAAACCTCTTATAAACAGGAAGCTTAACCACAATATGGCTAAGTGGTTCATTCCCTGTAAAATCTTTGGAAAACATTATCCCGATTTTAATTTGTTTCATTTAAATGTTATTTTTCCGTTTCCTCTTTTAAAAATTTAGCAATTTCATCCATCTCGGGTGACACTTCAGTGTCGTAAGTAAATCCCGGCCCTCTATTAACTTCAATCAGATAGTATTTACCGGTATTTTTATCTGCCGCAACATCAACTCCTGCTATTTGTAAATTTAACTTAATAGCCGCATCTTCTGCAATCTTCGCAAGGTCATCTGGGATTTTTTCTATATCCAAAAATTCTTCTCTGGCACCCAAAGAAACGTTGTGGCGAAATTCGCCGTTGACAGTTAAAATCTTTTTCTCCCAAACACGAACCTTTCGTCCTAAAACCAATAGTCTGTATTCGTCTCCCAAATTTTTATATTCTTGAAAAAGAAACTGATTATCCGAATCGCTTGAAGATTTTGCCGGAAGTTTTGCAAAATCCAGGATAGATTCTATCTTATATACCCCTTTTCCCTTTTGCATTGAAAGCTCTTTTGCTACCAGTGGAAGACCCAATTCTTTGACAATCCTCTCGTTATATTTATTTATTTGTTTTTGCCTTACATAGATACTTTTAATTATCGGAAGCCCTTCTACGCAGAGTTTTACCAAAGACGTAAACTTACTTCCTAAGGGCCCTATTTCACCCCACGAAGAATCTATAAACTTGATGTTTTTTGCTTTAAGACAGGTGGCAAGTGTAGCAGCAACAATTGAAAAACCTCCCCCTGCCCGTCTGAAATAAACCAAATCAAAATTGGTAATTGGCGTCCCTGCGATCTCGACATAAATATTCTTGTCCGAAATGGAAAAATACAAATCCGAAAATTCCGCCAAAGTAATATCTGTATCTTTACCAATTCTTGAGGCAATATCTTGAACAAGAACTTCTTTTTTAGGTCCCATCACTCCTACTAAAATTAATATTTTTTTCATAATTTCTTGCCTATTTTTATTTTGCAACATCGTCTACTTTAACTAAAAACCCCTGAAGGTCACGTCGTCCAATAATAAAGATCTTTTTCAAACCTTTTCTGTTTGATACCGATGCTATTGTATTAATCCGTCTTCCCGCCAAGTAAAAACTAATATTAATAACCGCCCTTTCCTCGGATCCTAAAGCGCTTTTAAAAACTTTTGTCCAAAGAATATTATCTTTTTGCAAAAGACCATTATTCTCTGCAAAAGTTTTATCTATTGAGCTTCTCCATGCTCCTGTATCGACCTTGGCCATAACTTCAACCCTTCGCTTGTTGGGAAGTACTATTTTAATTACTTCATCATTTTTGATTGTTTTAATTCCCTCCTCTAAAGCTTTTCTATTTTCAAACCTACCCGCAAAAAGAGCCCTTGCAATCCTGATTCCATGTTCAGCATCAGTAACTTCAAGGTCTTCCACCCTTTCAAGTCTTTTTTTAAGACCCTCTCCATTTGCAAGCTGTATTTGAAGCCCTGGCTGGGCATTAAGTTCCAATATCATTGGGCCTTTTTCGGGGTGAATTACAATGTCTACTCCCAAGTAGCCCAAATGAGATACCTCCTGCGCTTTGATAGCTGTCTCCAAAATCAAATTCCAACCGGGTATTTTTATTCCCCGAAGCTTCCTCTCTGTCCCCGGTTTGAACACAATTTCCTCTCCATGCCAAATGGCTTTTGTTGTAATCCCTGTAGCAATATCAACCCCAACCCCAATTGCCCCCTGATGTAAATTGGCACGTCCACCGGATTCTTTAGTGGGAAGCCTGAGCATCGCCATCACCGGAATTTTATTAAAAATAATAATACGTATATCAGGAGTTCCGCGATATGCCCACCTTCGGAAGACTTTAGCACGCCCTATATATTCCTGTATAAAGGCAACGTCAGGAACGTTTCCCATCGAATAGGCTCCTTCCAAAATATCCAGTGTGTGGAGTTTGAGATCATCGACCTTTATTCTCTCTTTTTGAGTAGTTAACCATCCCCCATCTTTAAGTCTTCTTTTTACAACTATAATTCCCTCCCCCCCCATACCACGGCTGGGCTTTAAGGCAAATTTGGGTGGAAGGGCATTCCAGTCAAATTCCATAACTTGCCTGGGATCGATAAATTTTTTATAAATTTTAGGACGAGCTACTTTTGCCTTTTTAAGCACCCTGGCTGACTGAATCTTGCTATCAGCAATATTTTTGCCACGTTTGGTATTGTACTTGTACGCAAAAAGTTGAGTACGGGCATTTAGACCAAGAATAGATGAGACTTTCATAAGTGAGAGCTTTTAATATTTAACTTCGTATAAGTTTTCTAAAACGATAAAATTCCATAACCCTAAGTCCGGTGTATTTTCCGAGCACCAGGTCGGCTATTGCAACTGAGATTAAGGAAATCTCGGGTCTTAGAAGCACGTACTCCCTTAGTGGATGGAGTGTAAGGAAAAGATAGGAAATTAAAGACAAAATTAATGTTTCAAAAGTAAGGTTGGCTGCCGTTTTGGCACTTTTTCCAAGCTGAACCCGGCTAAACTCTTCTGCCAGAAGAATCAGGACAAGTACGGCAAAGATTGAAACGTTGGCAAGAGACGGAAAATTTAGGACTGGCGCTAAGAACAATACCCCCAAGACAGCAAAAACCACTGCCCAAAAAATAAATGACATTCTCGGGAGATATTGGAGTTTTACTTTCAGTTTGCGAAGTATCATACGAACAAGAGTTGAGACTGCAACAATCACCAAAAAAAGCCCAATTCCCACAACCGGACCTGTGGCCACAAACACGACAGAAAGAGCCGCAGGTAGGAAGATACCAAATCCTCTGATACCCACAACATTACGCGAAAAAGCTATAACAAAAGTAACAATCGGCAGAAGAAGCAAAAGGACTAGTGTATTTGCAGGAACTCCGGCATCAATGGCCCCTCTTATGGCATATTTAACAGGGTTAAATGGCCAAACAGACCCTAACTCCTGACTTTCCAAAAGTCTTTCCAAAGGACCCAGAGATTCCATACTTTTTTGGGTAATATCAACTGGAGGAGCAATGGGAGTAGGTTCTAGGGTTGCGGTTGGTGTGGGAGACGGAACTGGACTGGAAGTCACAGCCACTACAGGCAACGAGCCTGACACGGCCAATACCAAGACTATAGCAAATAGCAAACCAATTAGTTTTCGCATGGAAGTAAACTTTTTGAAAGTATGTATATTGTAGCACAAACTGGCTTAAAAATCTCTACCTGCAAGGCTAGATCTTTGGTATGCATAAAGTACTTCTTGAATATCAACTTAAGTTGAGCTTATAATTGGGTTTCGCCGCCAAAACAACCCCGTAAGGCTATAGCTCTGAGCTTGTCGAAAAGGGTTTTGTGGCGTCTTGTGAAATTATAAAAATGTTAAAAATTATCAGAAGATTTTATTCGTTTATTTGGAAACATAAGTGGTGGTTTATCCTGGCAATGATTGCCACCACCTTTGCCTACGTGTTTGAACTCATTACTCCCTATTTTTTCAAGCTGTTTGTAAATGCCCTGCAGGATGGCAACCTTGACTACCTTTATAAGTTGATCCTAATCTATATTGCCACCCAGTTTGCCGGTCTTATATTTGCCAACCTCAAATATCTTTTGGGTGATATTGTCGCTATAGATACATCTATTGATATTAGAAGAGCGATATTTAAGTACGTTCAGGAATTGGATTTTTCCTTCCATTCCGGAAAAAGCACCGGAGCTTTAATTAGTGCTTTCAAACGCGGAGATAATGCTTTTTGGGGTCTTTATGACCGGCTCAACCAAAGAATGTGGGAAATTGTCATTGGATTTACCGTCATGGGCTACTTTTTCATCCAAATCGACTACAGGTTCATCCTTATATTTGTAGGCTCCTTCCTGCTAACCCTGGTAGCTACTAAATATTTGGCCGGCTACAACATCAAAACACGTAACGAATTCAACGAATGGGAAGACCAAATATCGGGAATTATCACCGACAACCTTATAAATTATGAGACTGTGAAGCTCTTTGCCAAGGAGGGCTGGGAACAAAACCGTCTCAAAAACACATTCAAAACCTGGAAAAGGTTCCTTTGGAGACATTTTTGGACTTACAGAATGATCGACATGAGCGTTGGCTCCCTTGTAAACATTTCTATTTTTCTGGTACTGGCTTTTTCCTTAAATTTGATAAAGGCAGGTGGCATTGGAATTGGAGATTTTGTGTTAATAATCAGCTACGTAAGTATGTTCTTTCCCAAACTTTTTGATCTAATTTATGGACTTAGGGAGATATCGACCAATCTTGCCGATATTAAGAAGTATTTTGAACTTTTAGATTATCAAATTGACGTAAAAGATCCGGAAAAGCCGATAAAGGTCGGCCATGTTTATCCCGCAGGAAACAAGGGAGAATATACCTCCGAGGTAAGACCTGGTCATATTCATGGCGAAGTGACGTTTAATAATGTCAAATTCGCATACAAAAATAGGGTTAAAAATGCAATCGATGGGATTAACCTAAAAATTGACCAGGGTCAGTCTGTGGCCCTTGTTGGACGAAGCGGATCCGGGAAAACCAGTTTGGTCAAACTTCTGATGAGATTTTTCGACTTATCATCCGGCAGTATTATGATTGACGGCATAAATATTAAGGATTTTACAAAAGATACTTTAAGAGGGTTTATTGGAATTGTTCCCCAAGAACCGATACTTTTCAATAACACCATTGCATATAACATCGGCTATGGAAAAGACCACTCGAAGCTGTCCGAAATCAGGGAGGCCGCAAAAATAGCCAATATTGATGACTTTGTCCAAAGTTTGCCCAAAAAATACGATACCGAAGTCGGCGAGCGCGGAGTTAAGCTTTCCGGAGGCCAAAAACAGAGATTGGCAATCGCAAGAATGATCTTAAGTGACCCCGATATTGTTGTTTTTGACGAGGCTACAAGCCAGCTTGATAGCGAATCCGAAAAGCTGATTCAGGAGGCTTTCTGGAAGGCTCGTGCCGGAAAAACCACTATAATTGTTGCCCATAGGCTTTCAACTATTATGAGAGCAGATAAAATTGTGGTTATGGAACACGGCCGAATAAAAGAAGTGGGAACTCATGAGAGCCTACTCAAGAAAAAGGATTCGCTGTACTCACATTTCTGGAATTTACAAATTAAATTGGACTAATTGATGAATTTCGAATTTAAAATTTTAAATCAAATTCGAATTTAGAAATTCTAATTTTTAATTTTATTCGTAATTTTAAATTTATAATTAGTAATTATTGAGGGTTTATTCTTCCTTGGATTGCATTCCTAGTAACCAAAGTACGGCTTCTTTCTTATAGCGCCTATCTCCTCTGGAGTTAATGCGGATTGCGGGAAGTTTTCCTCTTTTTCCCCAACGCTTGATAGTTAAAGGAGAAACTCTGAGAAGCTCGCTCACTTCACGAACGGTGAGCAAATCCGGAAGATCTTCCAATCTGATTTTCTTTTTAGTATTTTGATCCATTTTTATATGGTCACCTGCCTAACACTTATCTATCTTAGTCAGAAGATAACAAAAGGTATCTATAATGTCAATATGGAGTTTCTTACCTTTTTGTCAAAAGGCAACAAAAGGTATCTATAATGTCAATATGGAGTTTCTTACCTTTTTGTCAAAAGGCAACAAAGTAGTTCAAGTGTATCAAGTGCCTTTTTTATTGTTACCAATAACACGCGACCCTGAGAGGTAAACAAAGTGAACCGAGGAGTTATGCCACCCTCTCTTTGAGTGCTGAATAATACTTTTGAAGATAATCTTCTGCCCTCTCCCAATGTACTTCTCCCATTCCGGCAAGAGCTAAATTTTTCTCAACCCCAGCCAAAACTCTTAAATGAGCCGCTTTGGTAGCCTGAAGAATTGAAATTCTATAAACCTCAGCCAAATGTTTGCAGGCGATGTCTTCAGCCTCTGATGCCGAGGCCATACTGTCTTTTTTAAGCATTTTTCTATTAAAATCCACCTCCATGGAGGCGACTATTTTAGGCTCAAAAGCTAGTTTTATTTCTCCCTTTATGAGTTTATAGAATTTTTTCATTCTTTCTTCAGCCTTCTCCCATTTTTCGTCTCTTTCCTCAACAATTGCCTCAACAAAATATTTAGCCGCCTCTTTAGCAAGCTCTTTTGAAAGACTATATTGTTCCTTAAGGTGTTTCATCGCATAGTCTCTGAGTCTCACACCCTCAGGAATCTTGGAAAGCCTCCACCAGGAAAGCTCAAGTTTGGCTGTAATTTTAGGATCAAAGGTAAGATGTTCGACCTTGTCATTTCCCCCAAACCTGCGCCTGCGCCTCGAGTAGTCAAGAACAATATCGGCAAGTTTTTGAGGAGTCATATCCGGAAGATTGGAAAGTTCCCAATAATATTCGGCGTAATTCATCTGCCAAGGCATAAAACCTGAAGTTCTCTGCTCACCGGAGGTTCTCAAGAAAAGATCCACGTACGGATAAGGCTGATCCCTTGTGTCAAGATATGATGTAAGAAGCTTTTCACTAATCTTTTTTGAAGGAACTTTGTCATCCACAATTTTTCTGACAGCACGCAAGATTTCATCATGTCCGCCATAATCCAAAGCTACGTTAAAAACATGGCTTTTGTTGTTTCTGGTTTTTTCCTCAACCTCCCTGATATAGGCAATTAGTTCCGATGGCAGTCTATCCTCACGGCCCAAGTGAATAAAACGGATGTCGTCCTCCACCGCTTCTTTTTCAACTACGCTAACCATTTTCTTAAATAGTTTAAAAAGATATGAAATTTCGTCTGGAGATCTGTCCCAATTTTCAGTAGAAAAACCCCAAACGGTAAATGTATGGACTCCCCAACTCCTGGAAGCTTTGGCTATTTTCATACCGGCTTCAAAACCTGCTTTGTGACCCGATAGGGTCGGAAGATTTCTTGCCCTAGCCCAGCGGCGATTACCATCAAGAACTATTGCGATATGATTAGGGACGATTGTTCTCTTGGGAAGCGTAATTTTATCCTCGGACATAACAAGTATTATACATTAATCCTCTTCAAAATAATCTTAAACCAAGGAGTGTATTTTTTAGGATCTTTTACCACGTCTTTTTTTAGCTTCCCTATTTCGACCCACTCATAACTTTCAATTTCATCAGGATTTGGCTTAATCAGTCCTTCATGGCTTCCGCTAAACACATGGTCAAGCTCATGCTCTCCCCAATCACCGATCTCCATTTTAGCTTTGTAGATGAAGGAAAATATTTCTTTAAGCGGGGTTTTGAAGCCAAGTTCCTCAAAAATCCTTCTTTCGGCTGCTTTTTGGTAGGTTTCTTTTGGATATGGATGTGTGCAAACAGCGTTTGTCCAAAATCCGGGCCATGTGGGCTTATCCTCCGCCCTTTTGGTAATGAGCATTTTATCCCCATTAAACACTACTATTGATATAGCCCGATGAAGCGGAACCGGGATTTTGTGAGTCTCAAATTTTTCCTTAAAACCTAAAACATTGTCTTTTTCATCCACTAAAACAATTGGTTTTGCCATTTTTTTAACAAATTTACCTATGTGTTATAATACAGCACCTGTATGGAAAGAGAAACACCTGAGAATTCTCATACAATTAATGTCTCAGCTGAAAAAATCAAGGCAGACATGGAAACTGCTATTAAAAATGGTGTGCACATTGACGTTGCCGTAAACCCATTTATTAATGAGGAAGAAAGATTGGCAATCCTTTTCGGTCAGATGCAAGACCCTGAATGGGACTAGCTGATTATAGTACCCCCAACTTTCTTTCCCAAGATTACATTTTTAAGTAGTCCCGGTTTTTTCCCATTAATAATTTGGGTTTTTATTCCTGTTTTTTTAGCTAGAAAAAGTGCTTCTTCTACCTTATGGAGCATTCCCCCTGTGACATCTACGCCCTTTGCCCCAACAATTGAAGATTTTAATTGATCAAAGTTTTTATTTGTGATAATAGGGATTACTTTCCCTTTTTCATCGTATACCCCACCAACATCGGTTACATAAATCATTTTAATTTCGTAGTTTTTCTTCATACGGTTCGCTAAGATTGAAAGAATTTTTTCTGTTGAAAATATAGTAAAACCAATCTTTATATCTAAAACAACATCACCATAGACAATGGGTACAATTCCTATTTCCAAAGCTTTTATAATAGGATCTATATATGATTTACTATAAACTTTAGCATCAGAAATTAGAAAACTTCCAGGAGAAAAAGCATAAGTTGGAATTTTCGCACCAATAAACTTTTTAACAACTATTTGGTTGAGAAGCCTTGCCGATTCTTCGGTCACTCCCATGCCAAAAAGACTGTTTTCGGTAATTAAACCGTCCTTTGTCTTGTATTTATATGCCGGCGTGTGGGCAAAACTCCCCGCCCCATGTCCAACAATAATTTTAATATTGGTTTTGTTTAAAGCCAGTTTAATTTCCCTTGCAAGGCGGGTGATGTTTTCCTCACGGGCAAAATATTCTTTCCCTTTATTTGTAATTATGCTGCCTCCAAGCTTAATTAGGATTAGTTCTTTCATTGGTGATATTATAATCTATAACCGTGCAATTTGAAAAAATTTACAAAGAATTTGCCATGCCTTTGACCAAGTTTGTAATGAAAAGGATGGGAGCAAACGAAAAGGAGGTTGAGGAAGTGGTAGAAGAAACGGTTGTGGCTGCATGGAAGGGTTGGAACACCTTTAGGCACAAAAGCAGTTATTTTACCTGGCTTTGCAGGATCGCCTTAAACAAGATCGCTGATTATTACCACGACCAAATCAACCATA
>Ga0209318_1000919_pt1 | contig 22828 bp, 52 predicted proteins | sample RifGroE1_FD_183999 | JGI IMG/M metagenome (GOLD analysis project Ga0209318, IMG submission 183999) | Groundwater microbial communities from Rifle, Colorado, USA - Groundwater E1 (SPAdes) (version 2) | ecosystem: Environmental > Aquatic > Deep subsurface > Groundwater | place: Rifle, Colorado...
TAACCATAACCAATTTGATAATGATGAACGAGTCCATACTGAGCAAGGATGATTCTTATGAGTTAATTTATAAGGAGATAGATATTCTTGATTAGTAAAATAATATGTAGAGCATAATAACTGTGCTGTTTCCACTAGCATTTTCGATGTGTGGATATTACAGTGATATTCTGCATTTTTCTTATGGTCATAATCTAAAACAAATATATTCATTTACTTATCACATCCTTAATTATTATTTTATTTATCCACTAACAATATAATAAACTATACCACTTCAAATGTCAACATTTATTTTTATATTCTATTGATAATCTAATTATTTATTTACAACTTTATTAATTTCATTTCTTGCCTTAATAACATCTCTTGAATATCTACTAATATAAGTCCCGTTCCTACTAGCATAATTCTTAGCACCATTTATACCATAATTATATGATGTAAATAAACTATGATCTCCTAATTCTTCACTCTTTAAATATCCTAACCAATACAATCCTGCTGATATATTATATCTTGGATTTAATCTGCTCCAATCATCAAACTTCTTACCTTCTATTTTTAATTTATTAATAATATCTTTATGTGTGATATCATTTATTTGAAAAACGCCTTTATCGTATGTTTTATTAGTATTGTAATGAATTAAATCAAAATCATATGTACCACCTGTTTCTATATTAATAATCGGCAAAGCTTCATCAAACACTAATACATTTCTACTCTTAGCTTCAGAAATAAAATACTTAGATATTTCTTTATTCCAGTTAGTCACTTTCATTACTTTCTGATAATCTGTTAATTCACATTCAATTTGTTTATGTACTACATGTTGAATATGAATTGTATTTACTTGGTTAATTCCTTGACTATAAGATAATCTACTTGAAAACGGTAACATAAGTAATATAAATAATAATGTAGTTATTGCTATAATTATTTTCTTCTTCATTGCTATATTCCTTTCTGCTATTTGTTACATTTATTTAAATTGAATTATTTTATTCCTTTATCCGTTTCCCTTACACATTCCATTATTGCATTATCATACTCCATTAAAGCTAATTTCATTTCCATCAGTTTATCGCTGAATGTTAATAAATCACTCTGTAATACTTTTTCACATGACATAGCAAGTTTACCTGCCAACATTAATAATTCTTCTTTTGTGTACATTTTATTTATCTCCTCCCTTATCTCTATAAAAGAACACCCAATATGGAAAGCCATTATTCCCATTGCATCCTTCCATAATTACAGTAAGTTTAACTTCCCTATCAAAATATAAACTTAAAAACTTTTCAATACCTATTGAATCTCTATAACTAAATATTTGTCCTTTATCATCCCATATTTTCTTACAACACTCATCAAATTTGTTGGGATTTTGTTGCCATAATCTATCAGAATATGTTGCACCATCTGTATCTTTGTTAAAATCACCTTTCCAAACTACATATGGATCGTATGCGTATGGATATGTTTCTTTTGTTCTACGTACAGGATTACCATTAATATCAGTGTATATATGACGATGATCAAATTTATTGGTGTAAATATTTCCTTGTGAATCTTGATAATAATTTAAATCCATAATAATTCCTCCTTAATTGATATAACTCCACTTAACAATTCTATCTAATGGTATTTTTATATCTAATTCTACTGGACTTAAAACACATTCGCCATTAATCATTCTGGCAATTTCTGTTTTCAATTGACACCCTTCACCCCAATTATAATCCTTAACTAGAATTAAAATTGTCCTATCGTTTTTAGGTTTACTTTTATTAAAATCATATACTCTCATAATTATCAGTCGGCGCAAAGTATTAACAAAGTATAAATAATTTATTAATTTTTAGCATGATTTTTGCGAATTATGTCGAATTACTACTTCATAACATTTAACGAAATGGGGAATTCGAATGAATAAGAGCAAACAGCATATTAATGCAATAAAGAGATATTATCGACCTGAAAGTGGTAATTGCCCATTTTGCGGTAATAAAACAAGGTATGATCATTTATACTCAAAAAATATGTAACTACTCTCCATGAAGAAATTCATGTTAATAATATGGGTTATCGGTGTATTGATGACGAATGCCATAACCAGCATGGCCGTATATATTCCCACTCAGCACAAGCGGATGCACTTATATTAAAAGGATATACATATGGCTTAGATGTAATAGTTCACATTGGTTTTGAACGAACTAAGAACTATCGAAACATTGCTGGGTATTGTTAGTGATGCACAACAAGCAATTCGCAAAGCTGTTGAGACAGTATTTCCAGATATTCCATATCAGCTTTGCCAATTTCACTATTTAAAGGATATAGCAAAACCTGTAACAAATGCTGATCGTGCTCTTAAAACCGATATCAAAAAGGAACTCCGTGGACTTCGTAAAACTGAGCAAACCTTGCAAAAACGCACAGATTCAGATTCCAAGCTACTTCTTAGTTATACACAAGCTATAAGGAAAACCTTGCAAGAAGATGGTGAACCACCATTAAACGGGGGTGGCACTAAGGTATATGAACTAATTGAAAATATAAACTCCAGCCTCACTAAATGTGAGGAAAAAAAGAGATCCCGAACTGTCAAAATTAATCAAACTAACTGACTGTTACCACAACCATATTGAAGAATATAAACAAATCAAAGAAAAGCAAAAAATACTACAGGAAGTTGCTGATTTGTTAGATACCCCCGATAATCTTAATTCCTACACACTATTGGAAAGAAAAGAGATTGCGCAAATTCAAATATCCGCCTTTAACTTGAAAATGGAAGAATACAAACAACAAATTGACCAAGACTCTGTACAAAAGGAATTATTGGAACATATAATCAGACTATCACGAAGCTTTGGCAAACAACTATTTACTTACTTAGAGGTGCCAGGCATGCCTAAAACTAACAATGACACAGAACAATTCTTTCATGAAACAAAAACACGATTACGTAGGATTACAGGCAGACAAAACAACAATAAGCCACTCCTTTTTCATGGAGAATATATAGTGCATACAATAAATGGGTATACAGAAGCGGACGTAGTTAAATTATTTACCAATATTTGCTTTTATGAATTTCGAGGAGAACGTATACGCTAGTTGGAAAAATTAGAACCATCACGTCAAGGGTTGCGGTATAAAAAAAATCCAGAACAATATTTAAAAATCCTCGAAATTCAGTGGGGAAATTGTTGCCAAGTTTAGTTGTTATAATTTTGCGCAGACTGATAATTATTCCTCCTTTTAAAAACATGATGAAAAGTCTAATTGATGTTAATTTATAATTTAAAATGATATTTAGAAACATTATCTTTTACAAAATTTGTTTTAATAATCAATTTTTCTATTACTGCATCTACAATTTCAGACCATCCAAGTTCAGTATTTAAATCTTCTTCATTGTTAATAAACTCTGATTCAAAAATAAATTCATCTGGCAGGTTTGACTTGTCAATTTTAACTTTAATTTTACCCATGATTTATAACCTCCTAATTTAATCATTTTATAATATCATGCTTTAAACAATTTTCCATTTGCATTCTTGATATTCTTTTCTTTGAATTCTACTTAACATATGATTTTCTATTTTCTTAAGTATTTTATTTACTTTATTTCTAATATGTTCATCTGTACAATTTATTCTTACTAGTTTAAATAAGTCAGATTTTCTTTCCCAATACTTATAAGGTTGGCATATTCCTGTTGACACTTTTAAATATTCATCTTTGATTTCAAAATAAACATCTAATCCTGTTTCTTCATTATTATAAATAGGTTTTTCTCTTAATGCTATTTTTAATTTAATGTCTTTTTCTATATATGTGTCTATAGTATAGTTAGAACCAGTTAAACCACAATGTTTTTTAACACATTCCTCTATTATATTTTTCTTATTGATAAAGTTTTCTACTTTAATTTGGTCAATTTGCTTTTCAAAATGTTTAATTGCTTTCTTAAATCCTCTAATTTGCTTATTGATATTAGGTTTTAATTCTAACATTTTAAATTTCTCCTTTCATATATTAATAAAAACAGTATAACATTATATTTATAATCTGTCAACTGTTTTTATGATAGTTTATTAAATTATTTGAACCAAATGAGTTTTTGATATTAACTTTTACAATACCTATAATCACAATTTTTCAAATCCCTAATATCATCATAACATCCCATAAATGAAAACCCATATTCATACGATTTCTTTTCTTCTGAATTATTCCTATTTTGTACTAATTCATCTAATTCATCATATAATTTATCTACTTCTTCACTAGATAAATTTTTATCTACTAATATCTTAATATCATATCTAGGACTACATTTCCATCCATTTTTATTCCCATCACGTATACCTACTACTTTAATATCAGGAAATATATTAGGTAATTCTTTAAAAAAGTTAAACGCAAATAATTTATTATATTCTTTATTTTCTTCTTCTTGTAATTTCTCTTTCATAAATTCATCATACTTACTATCAACAAATTCTTCTTGAGTAATTAATTCATCCCTTCTAAATTTATCCCACAATTGTGTTTCTTCATTGTACTCTCTAATTGCCTGATAACCTTTATAACTAAATTCTCCATTTCCCCAATCTTCTTTCTCATATGCAACTAAAGCATCTCCACTCGTTAATGAATCAACAAAATATAACTTATGATTTTCACTAATTAATTTAACTTCTTTTATAAATCCTGCAATATCATTATTATAACTAAGATATGTTACACTTGGTTTAAATTTATCAATCAACCATTCATGCTCACCGAAAATTTGAAATCTATTTTTACCATTTAACCATATTCCATATTCCCATAAAGGAGTTTGTTTTAAAGTGAAATGACATACTGTATTATATCCGAATGTAAATATAAAATATCCATCACCAAATATTTTACTAGTTATATTGAAATTATTGCTTGTGATTTTATTTAAGATATTTTCTATTCTTTTTTTATTAACTTTCTTAATTAATCGTTTTTTCATGATGTTTATCTCCTTTATTATAACTTATTTACTATTCAGACAAAACCATTATTGCTTCTTCCACTTTATCATTAGAAACTTTCTTATAATACGTACAAGGTAAAATATTTCTACCATTTTCCTTTATAAATTCTCCGACAAAAGGGCAATCTTTACATGTTAATTTTCTACTTGCTACATGACAAATTGCAAATGCTTTTAGTACGTCTAGGGCTTCTTGTTTATTCATATTTAGTTATCTCCTTTAATATATTATTTCCTATCTACAAGTTATCAAAATACACCTAGAGTTAAAATAAATTTCATTTTCTTTCAACCATTCTATCAAATCAACTAATTCTTCCTCAGTATTGTTTGTATATAGAATGAAATAATCATATTGTCTTTCTGAAGATTTATTACATTCTATATTTATAAATTCTTGCAAATAAAGTTCTAATTGAAATAAATTTGCTTCACTACTATTTAAATAATAATGTTCAAATGGTAATACATTGTCATAATATACTAAACATAATGAATTTGTAGATTCTAATATAGATTTAACTGTGACTGATTTTAGTCTATCACCTTTTAGAATTTGCATTCAAATCACTCCTTTTTATTTATAAATAATCTTATTTTAAAATATAATACTAATCTTTGTAAAATACATTATTATATATGACGAAACTAACATTCGGAACACGATAAATATTTCTATTTAATCTTTCCTATCTAACAACAATAGGCTACCAGTCATTAACTAAGTTCTGTTCCTAAACATCTACTACTTTAGTTTTTACACTATCCGTAGATACTTTAATTCTTTATACCTTGAAATTTTATAATTTGAATTATCATTAAGTATATTAATCGCACCATTTATATCTCTATGCATCACGTACCCACATTCACAAGTATAATTTCTGCCTTTTGGTGTATTAAGCACACCACAAACAGGACATTTCTTAGATGTATAATACTCTTTAACTTTTACTAATTCTATACCATATCTAGTTAGTTTATTAATCAATTCTTGTATTAATTGTCCATAATTCCACTGAGTTAACTTTTGATGTATTTTCTTACTTCCACGCTTTTCTTTTTTAGTATTTCTAGTACAACTATCAAGATCACCATAATAAACTTTATTAATGTTGTTTTTTAAGCAATAATCAAGATATAGTTTTGTAATTTTATGTGTTGTGTTAGATAATTTATTGTCTGTTTTATATATTAATTTCTTAATTGCTCTACTATATTTTTTATATTGTCTACTTCCTTTAGTACACTTACTTCTTCTACTTTTTAATTTGCCTAAATGCTTATTTCTTAATTGTTTAATTTCTCTTAACTTCCTACCTGTAATAATTATAACATTTTCATTATTATCAATACTTGTAATGCTATGTATTTCTCCAAGATCAATACTTGCTTCGTTTTCGGATTGAATTAAAACATTATCGTTCTCTTGTTTTGTTTTAATTAAGAGGTATAATTTATTTCGATAAACCAATTCAATCTCTACTATATTATCTGGTATTTCTTTCATATGACACTTCATGGGTTTTTGTTTGTGATTATTTGGTAATAGTGGTTTGCTTAGTGTTAAAATTCCTTCGTCTTTATAAACTTTAATATTCTGATGAGTCCACCCTGTATTAAAATATTTTTTCTCCTTATATGGCAACCTTACTTTTTTACTATTTTCATGTTTTGCTTTTATTGATTTCCACATAGAATCTCTAGCTGTAACATATTTTAGTATTACCATATTAATGCTATTAGCAAGAATTATAGGCACTGTTTTCTTCATCATAAATTGCAATTCAGAACGTGTTAAAGATTTACCATTCTCCTTTCTATTTTCCTGATCAGCATTTACACAAGCATTCCATATTGTTGCTGAATACTTATTACATTGCATAAGATAATTATAATCTGATTTATTACAATTTACTGGTATTGTATATGTTTTATATATTAGTATAAATTTTCACCTCCTTTCACATTTTAATATTATATTTATTCATACTTATATCTCCTCATACTCAATTAATATTTTAATTTCATCACCTTGCCCAACAACTCTTGAATAATAATTCAATTTACCTTTATTAACATTCCAATCGTGTATAAAATCTTCAATAAATACACCTTGATTATGTCGCAATACTAAATCATCTAGTGTCTCAACTGATTTTCCTGTAATTGGATTAAATTTGCATGAATCCCACATAGTTTTCTCATCATATAAAGTCCATAATGATTTGATTTTAATTTTAGATAAATCTATGTGAGATGATAAATCTAATTGATAACCTGCAATAATAGGAATTATTTTACGAATATTTTAATCTCCTTTCTTAATATCATCAATCATTCTTTCAACTTTTTCAATTTGCAATTTATCCATAACCTTACCATGTTTATTAAGTTTAACAAAATATCTTAATATTTGTTCTCTTGAAATATCTCTAACTTCGGCAACAGATGTTGAATACATCTCAAAATGATTCTGATCACGATAAGATAAATCATTGAAATACAAACCTTTGTAAGCAAATTTATTTTCATAATAGTCAAGTATTGCTCTAACTCTCTGTTTTCCATCCAAAATTTCAAATACGTATTTTTCATTATAACCTTTGTGAATATAAACAAATTTACCAATATCAACATTATTAAAAATAGAATCAATTAAAGCAATTTTATCTTCTAATTCCCATACATAATCACGTTGATAATCTGGTTCAAAATTAACACCAAATTTATATACTTTTGAAAATATATCTCCTATATCTCTTTGTGAATAACTTAAATGCAAATCATCATTTTTAATTAAAGATATTTTTTCACCTTCATAAAATGGTCTAATATCTAACCATGTAACAAACATTTTTTGATGTTCATTTCTTATTGGATTGCCATAGTTATTATCAATACTTGTGCAATCAATCTCATACATTTTTCCATCTAAAAATATTTCAGATATATAAACATCTTCTAATGCACCTATAGCAACTCTATTCCCTACTTGATAAAAATATGTAGGATTAGGAAGGAATTCAGTTTTGTTTTTGATAAATAATTGTAATTCATTTTCTCTTATTTGCTCTGAAGTTAATTGTATTTTAGGTTTTCTTTTTGCCATAATTATTATCCCTCCATCTCTAATAATTTCTTAACTTTATTAATTTCTTCTTCTGTATGAATCGTACCACCTGAATTATGTTCTATATACCATTGTAAAACATTTCTTTTTGTTGGTAAATCATTTACATTTATTCTCATATCGTGTTTCATTCTAAGATTATCTTCAAATTCTTTATAACAATATCCAAATATTTTGATTTCATTATTTATAAATTTCTTAATAGCAGTATATCTTTGTAAACCATCAACACAAACAAAATCTTCATATGGTCTATAATTATATCTCATCCAATTAGGATTATTAAGATATATTACTCTTGCATTTTTTGCTCCACCTTTAAGTACAGATTCTACAAATGCAATTTGTTGTTCTTCAATCCAAACATGACCACGTTGAAAATCTGGATTCATTTCTAATTTTACATTTGAATCTATTCCATTAGACCAATCTTCAATTGTTCTTACTAGTCTTTTCAAGTCATAAGTACATTCCCATGAACCAGAATCAATATATTGTGGGATATCTGAAAATTTCATATGTAAATCTCCTTTCTTATTTCATGTTCAAAGTACATTTTTATTCAATTTTTCAAAATAATAAGTGTAAAAATTTCCTACTGATTTTAAAAATCTAAATTTATTATTATATTCGTCTAAAAGAGTAATAAAATCTCCTTCTTCAGAATAAATTTTATACTCATGTTTTCTATAAAATACTAAATTATTTTCAAATAAATCATGTAAACATTTAACTGACATAATTAACTTCTCCTTTATATTTTATTATGCAGTTTTCAAATATCCATCAAAATGAGTAAAAGTATATCCGTATCCTAAGATATCACAATGCTTTTTAAATAATTCTGCATCTTCTTTTTCCATCAGCAAGGAACAACATGGTAGTTTCTCTAAAAGTACAGTTAACCATTCTTCATCTATACCTTTATTTCCCCATCCAAGAATACACCAAAAATAAGGCTCTTCTGCATTATCCCAAAGATGAGGATTCATGATAACTTGTATTTTGTATTCTGTTTTTGGTTTATTTTCAGTTTTATTTTCTAATGTTATAGTCATATTAATTGCTCCTTTCTGTAGCAATATGTGATAATAATAAATTTTTAATAACAAATCAATCTTACCACATATTGTTTATATTATAAAATATAATTTACTCTTTGTGTCTTTCAGAAAATGTTTCCATCCAATTTTTCAACACCTTTTTAGCTTCTACTTCTGATAATTCAGAGAATTCCTCTAGTAAATACGGAACTGCACCAAACATGTTAGTTACTCCACTTTCTCTAAGTATGTCAAGATAGGTAAAATAATCTTCATTGGTATTTTCTTGATTAAATTCTATATCCATGAATATTTCTCCTCCTTTATTTAACTGATTTTAAAATCATATTAGTTATTAGTTTTGATAATATAAATACTAGATAAAATATCATTAAAATAACTATTATCCTTATTAGTATATTAGGTGAAGCTATTTGTATTATTTCAAAAGCATAACAAGTTATAATTACTAAGGCGATAGACATTATAACTTCTCTTAATATTTCTTTTTTCATATTAAACATTTTAATCTCCTAAATTTCTTAATAGACTCACGATTCTACAACAATTTTAAATCCAAATACGTTCTTTCTGTTTTATTACATAAAAAACATAAAAAGCATAAATACCATTTTACCAACATTTTTCCATAACTTCATCCATATCAATATCGTAAAATTTACCATTATAAACATAATCAATTTTACCTTTAAATACTGTAATTAAATCATCTGGTAGATATTCATGTTCTAAACTATCAATTTCCTTAATAATATCACTAATTTTTGTTATATTCTCTGGTCTGTCAGTGTAGATTCTTGCTTCATGTTTTTCAAATAGTTTCATTGTTATTTATCTCCTTTAATTTTATCATGTTTTATTATCTATAATATTCTTCTAAAATTGCTTTACCATCAACTAATTCATAACAATCAATTTCATAACCTTCTTCATCACTCCAATTACACCAACCAGGATTACCTTCACCATCTGAATCTTCATCCCACATATCAATTGTAGTAACATTGCAATAATCTGGTTTAATCCTATTATTATATTGAAATAAATCATAATTTGCTAGAATATTTTTAATTTTCATTGCTTCTTCTATAGAATTTACATCTACATGAAATGCTTTACATGGTACTTGTGGAAAATGACTAACTCTTAATTTAGTTTCTGTCATATAATCAATCTCCTTTTCATATTATATTTTACTATTTAACATTAATCTTAGTCAATACAATCTGACCATATTCATTAACTTCTATGTATCCACCACCTTACAATAACAATTATATTTCATTTCTGTTTAAAAGTCAAGAAAAACTTTACTGATAAATTAAATTATTTTAATATTATTTTTCATCTACTATTTCATTCACAATCCCAATCCCATCTCTCCACTTTAAAACTTCATCATCACTAATAGGCAAGGTACTGTGATAACACGCATAACATATTATTTCTCTTGTTCTTTGTGATAATTGTTTACCTGTCATGGCTGAATTGATGATTTCTGTTAGTATTTGTTTGGATTTGTTTGATAGATTTGATAAGTCATTGGTTAAATCAAATGAATCCCATCCTTGTCGATCTGTTGCGAACATATTTGATGTACTCTCCTTTTCTGTGGTTTATTAGTTTTGTTTTTTAGTTGTTATTTTATATATATTATTTTATTAATCCACACATTGAAAATAACATAATAAGTCCTAATACAGTAACAACAAACATTTTTATCACTCCCTTTTATTTATTTTGTAAAAATATTATATTAGATTAGATTTATTATATCATTATTCAAATACTTATTGATTTGATAACTTAGTTTTTCTTTATATTTACTTGCTTTAATATTATTGATGCTAACTGTTAATTTTTCTTTTGAATCATTAGTAAATATTTTCTTATAACTTTCTACTAATTCGTAAAAATGTTTTTTAATTTGACTGGCAGAAGATAAACGTGTTAATTTTTCTAATGTACCTTCATAATCATAATAATTATTTTCATTATTATCTTCTAATATATTCCAGCAATCATTAATCACAATTTGAAATTGATTCAATATATTATTTTTATCTTCTTGACTTAAGTTAATATTATTATTTTTGAAACAATTTTCATTTATAATTGTAAACATATTAATAGTAACAAGTTCTAATATAGATTTATACCCTTCAAAGCACATAGTATCAACTGCAATGTTTAAATATTTTTTCATATATTTATTTTCTCCTTTGTAATTTAATTGTTATTATATTTACTTTCCTTAATTATTATACTATATATTAGTGTTGATTGCAAGATAATATTTTTAATTTTTAACATTTATTTTATTAATAGTACAATCTGTTTGACTTCGCTAAAGCTACGTCAAAGTTAGAATTTTTGCTTATTTTATTTTAACCGACTAAACATTATTAACTATAATACTAAAACCGACTAATAATTAATAGATATAATATATAATATATATATGGTTTTAAATTATACTTATTGATTATTAGTCGGTTTATAAATTTTAGTATTATAACCTTTAATTATTAGTCGGTTAAAATATTATGTTATGCGTAAGCATCAGATTGTACGTTTAATTCTTTTCTTTTTCTTTACTTCAATTTCTTTTTTCTTCTTTTCTTTTTCTTCCCTTTCTACTTGTTTATCCCATTCTTCATCTTCAACATCTATATCACTTTTATCATAATCTATAAATATTATATTTGATAGTTTGGTCATTTCTTTTGTATAATCTAAGAATGGATTATATCTTTCATTTTCTCTTTTCTTACCCAATGCAACATCATCATAGATTTTATCATATTTTTTATTATATAAACTATCTCTAATAGAATTAACAAATCTATTTACTAATTCAATTCTAATTTCATTTATATTTTCTATTTCCATTAATTTATCTTCATCTAATATTTTAATAGAATAAACATTCCAGTAAGATGATATTTTATATTTTGCAAGTTTCTTACATACTCCTCTTTTAAATTTCTTATTAATATTAGGATTTACTCTTTGAAATGAAGTTATTTCCATTTTTTCATATACTTCTTTTTCTGCCTGTTTAATTTCTGAAATTAAATGTTTATCTGCAATTTCATTATCTTCTGCATAATATTTAACCATAATATTCTTTTGAAAAGTTATTATATTTTGTTTATGTAATCTTTTTAATGATGTTTCAAAACATTTTGATACAATCAAATACATTTTTTCTCTATACATATTAACTAAATCTTTTCTAATAGATAATTCTTTTGCAAATTCTTCATAACCATTATTTAATAAATCTTTATAATCAATAGAAAATATTGGTATATTATCATTTCTATTTTCTTTATCCTGTGTAAATATTTCATTAAAAGAAATATGAATTTCTATTTCATCAAATCTATATAACCAATCAATAATTAAATTATCCATTAATGTATCATATTTAGTATTACTTATTCCTTTACCATTATTAATTCTTCCGTCATTATCATTTTTAATTGTCTTTAATTCATTGTATCTTTCCAATACTATGTATCCTCTACCTTGTTTTTCTAATTTATATCTTGATTCTATTACCTTTAATAATGCTTTCCTACTACATGTACTATCAAAATACTCAAAATTTAATACTTCACACATTGCTTTTAAATCTTTATATTTTTACCTACTTCTAATTCATTCGTTATCATCAAATATTTTTTATTCTCCTTATCTTTATCAAGTTATATTTAATTATCATTTTATCAATATTATCATAATAATTATCAATTATCTAATCAAACACTTAAAAGAGCCTAATTATAAGCTCTTATCACGAATTATATTTACTTAATCTTTTATTTTTTAGTTTCCATTTATAAACTATTTCTTCTACTTCAGGTGTTCTAGGAAATTTTAAAAATACATCATCTTTTTCTCCTTTTCCTACTTGTAAAGGTATACATCCTTGCTCCAACATCCAATTTACTTGTACTAAATCATATATGTAATATGGATTCCTCTTAAAATTAACATTATTTGTTGCATTATCAATGATTTTATCAGTATTCATGTATCATTTTCCTCCAATCAAATTACAATCAGTATTATACTTTATTTTTTATTAATATTTTGCTATGTCATATAATCACATCCTTTCACCTCTATCTGTATTATACAATTATATTTAACATTTGTCAAGTTTTTATTTTAACTTTTACCTTTCATGCAATTTTTATCACCAGGACATAGAATACATTTTAATTTTGCTCTTGCTATATCTTTTTCAGTAGGATTACCACACATTACACAACATTCTTCAATAGTTGACACATCTACATTTTCATCGTAAATTTTACCTGTAAACATTCCAATTCTTTTCATGATCATTCTCCTACCAATCCCTTAACATATTCCAATATCCTACATACTTCATCCTCAGTATAACAAATAACTGCACCACTTTTTTCATTCTCATTGAATCTATCAAGTAATTTCCAATTAAAATAACCTTCATAATCACATACAGCAACGGAATATGAAAATTCTTTGTTAATGATACTTACAACATACCCATTAGGAAATATAATAGAACTTCCATAAATAGAGTGTTCTGTCTTTCTAACTTCTCTCATTTGATTAATAACATATTCCAAACCTTCGTTAACATAATCTTGTATTTTCATAATTATACCCTCATTATATTTTATCTTAACCACATATTTATAATTCCATCTTCTTCACTATAATATATATCTTTATAGTCTACAAAATTTATTAAATTCAAATCTATTTCATGTATTTTCTTTTTTGTTTCATCATCTAATATATCTACCTTAACATCATTAGATATACAATAAAATACTCTATTACCTAATAAATCTTTTGCCACACCAGTTCTTAACGGTAATATAACACAATACTTATATTTATCATCCTTCTTAAATTCTGTTGCTATATATGTCCCTATACCTATAAATTCAAGAGTATATTCTTTAGTTAATTCTATTTCATCAAAATTCTTAACCATAAATCCAACAGCAGCACAACATTTTAATAAATCTAATCCATTGATAGGTATTACTTCATATTCTTCTCTAATTTTAATCCTTGTTGATTCTTCACCTGAAAATTTTATTGTATATACCATTGCATTTAATTTCTTTTGTTTTAATTCATCTTTAATCGTCATATTAATTACCTCCTATTGTCTAATACTTATTTTCTTTTCGGTTAATTCTATCTCAAACATATCTAACCATATCTTAGGAAATTTTTTTGAATTTAATTTATCGTCTTCCATATAATCAGAATCCATATTATTATAACCATCAATAACATCTAAACAATATTTAATACCATTTTTAGCTTTGTTAATTGTATCATAGATAGTTGCTTCAAAAATATTATTACTTACATGAAAATCATCACATGCACCATAATTATTATAAAACTCTTTTATGTAACCATTCCCATAATAATTACTATTTGTTTTTAATACATATTTTTCATCGTAATTTCTTCCTCTAAAGTTTGAATAAAAACTCTCTTTACTAATAATTTATATTTTCTTATAAATTGCATAACAATCATTCAGTAAATTTTCATATACATCATAAACAGTTTCTAAAAGAATACAACCTTTTAATTTATAGTAATTAACCAATTTTTCATCTACTTTAATTGTATTACCAACCCAGGTATATCCTTCTGGAGAAAATTCATTTGATTTATTATTCTTATCTTGCTTAGTAAATTCATACATATCTTTTTCTACATGATAAATAGGCATATTAATATCTACTCCTATTATTTATTTTTATATTCTTTTAATAATTATATCACATATAAACCTTACTTGCAACATTATTCCTTTAATTTATTCAACCATTTCTTTGTCGCTACTATATCTTTCTGATAAGTATTTTTTATTTTATACACATCAAAATACCCTTTTGCATCTTCTAATGCTTGTAATATGTTCTTTAAATATGTTTCTGTGACTTCTATTTTCCTATTCATATGTATCTCTCCTTTAATATACAAAATACTTACAATTACTTTTTGTGCCAACTTTAGCACTGTGGTTTAGTATCAGGTACTTTATCTTTTAAATAAGGACATTTATTTGTCCCTCTTAATTTACAAGTTTGTGTCATAATAATCTCTCTCCTTTATAACCCATTCAATTCCTTACTTTCTGCCATCATTCTCATAACATCTGCAATTTGAAAACCAATAACTTCACTATCTTTTGGATATTGATTTGCACATTCTTCAAGTAGATATAAACAATACTTTAAATAATCTTCAATATCCTTATTCTCTTCCTCAAATGATATATTATTTATAAAATTAAGATTATTAACTCCATACTTATCTAACCATTTTCTATAAAATATGGGTGCTATTTTATAATAATCGTCTATGAAATTAACAATCTTTCTTAATGTTTTATGAATATTGCTCATATTACTATATCTCCATCCTTTGAATAATTGTTCGTTTATACTATTCATATTATTCATTCATAGATAACCATTTTTTATGTTCTGCATCTCCGATATAATCATAACTATCTTCAATATATAACTCAATCCATTTTCCATTTTTAGTTTTAATTTTATATGGATTTGATAAATTTTCATCATTAATGAATTCATATAATTTATCAAATAATTGCTCATCGATTTCCAATTCTGAATGTTTATTTTTCATATGGTGTCTCCTTCTATCTTATCCAAAATATAAATTTTAAACTTATTAATGCTTTTTATTTGTTCGATAATATTTTCTTCATATATATACCAACCATAAGTATAATCTTCCATTAAACTTTCTGCTATTTTTAAAATTTCTTTATCCTGTTTTGTGATAGCAGAACCATTGGTAAGAATAGAATTTTCTACTTTACAAAGTTTTTCAATGTCTTTAATTTGTTTTAAAAATTTAGTATTTATATTATTCTCCTCCTATTAATTTTCTCATTTCATTTTTTTCCTTAATCAATTTCTTAATTAACTCACCTTGACTATCTAACCTACACCTTATATCATCCGCACATCTCTCAGGATTATTATAGTATTCAGATCCACCTACAGTTAATCCTTCTAGTGCTTTTCTGTATCTATGTAGTAAATCTTCGTCCATAAATTCACCTCAATTTATAAAATCATGATTGAATTTCTCTTTTATCATGATTTTACATAATTTAACTACTACATATAGTATAAGTTAAGACACTAGAATACTATATGTAGTAATCTGTATTTTTTAATTAATCAGTTTAAGTTTTGCTTTATCATTATGTTTATCTTTAGACATCACGCATTTTGCTCTTAAACATGTTCCTAAATAATGTTTACATTTACTTTCGATACAATCTCTATAAATTAATTCTCTTGCTTTATCAATTTTAAAACCATTAATAATTTGATTATCAGATAACAACATCAACATATCATCAAGCAATTCTAAAACATTTTCTTTTTCATTAACATTATAAATCGTACTTCCATCAATTGCATCAAAAAATTCTCTAATTGTTTCAGATACTTTTAATGTCAATTCATATCCATTACTACTCATAATAAACAAACCTCCATATTAATGTATTATTTCTAATTTATCTATCTTTTCAAAATATATATCAAAACCTTTTTCTCTTTCTATTTCAACATTATAGTATACTTTTGACAATCTTCTTTTGCATTCATTCATTGCTATATTAAATCCATTGTCAAAATCTTTATTTCCTGTGTTTATCAATGGTAAACATACTATTGTATTAATTTCTTTACCTAAATTTTGTTCCCAATTTGCTTCAACTAATACTAATTTTTTATCAATTATATCTTGTAATACTTTAGGTAATTTACTTTCCATGTTATTTTCCTCCTTATATTTTTTAATCTTCATCATAATGATATTTTAAATCTCTCTTAATCTTATCCATAACTCTTTCTTCCATATCACTAAGCAAATTAATAATATCCCCATATTTATTACTTACAATTTCTAATGCTTTCTCATATACCATTCTATTCATTTGTTTTTCAATATCATTCAATGTTTTCATAACAGGTACATTAATATCATTGATACTCATTTTAACTTCTAATTCTCCTGCATTAAGTTGATCTCTATGTGTAAACTCATTCATATCAACTTTAGAATCTGTTAATGCTGATATAATAAGCCAACTTACAAAATTTTCACGATTCTCAAAATAATTAATTTTTTCCATATTATTTATCCTCCTTAAAAGTTTCATCATAAATTTTCTTCAATCCTTGTTTTAATACATGTTCAAATGTATCTCCTGCATCCTCAACACCAAAACCACATGCAGTTAACATTCTGGCAAACATTGCTCTTTCATTTAATCCTAAATTAACAGTTATTTTCTTTGGTATTTCATTTTCGTATACTTTAAAGTTGTTCATGTTTTTACAATCTCCTATTCCATCTCATAAATATGATAAATATATACTTCTTCAATTTCAGGTTCATCATAAATATATTCACAATGAGAATTTTGATTGTCTATATATTCTCCCCATTTGTGCCATCTCCAGCCACCACTTTCAGGTTGTTCGTTTTTACTAATTTTACATAAAGATAATACAAACTTTTTGTTTTCATTATTTAACTCAGGATAATGTTCTAATACTTGTTGGTAATCATCACATACACCATAATTGTCTTTATGTTTCTTACCTTCTGCCATACATTTACGAATATAATCCCAATTAACTTCTCCGTTTATGCGTTTCATAAAGGTAAAACTATCAAATTTATCTTTAATTTTATCATTTGAAAGCATTTCTATTCTGTGATCAAAATTTAATCCACTATAATATATACCTGTGTCTACTTTATGAAATATATCGTCAAGATTTCTAGGTATATGATTTTTAATTTCTTTAAATCTTTCAGGTGTACAATGTTCTTTAATTTTCTTTCTATACTCATTGATTAGAGATTGTTTAAAATTAATATCTACCAACATATTATTTCCTCCTAATATTCAATTTATAGTTTTTAAATAGTTATTTATATGTTCTTTTAAATCTTTCTTTTTATCTCCTATACTAATACATTCTACCATATTCCTTTTCTCATCTACTGTCCATAATTCATAATGATATGTACGTTTATCTTCATTATGTTTTCTTGTTATTATATATGGTGGTTTTTCTTTTATATAATCTTTATATCCTTCTGTAATCCACCATATTATTTTATTATATTTATCTTCATTATAATATTCATATTTTTTATACCATTCATCAATAGAATATTGCCACTTTTTACAATTACAACTTTTACATGCAGGTACGCAATTTCTAATATCGTTATAACCTTCATGGTCAACATGGTCTTTATGTAATTTTTCTTTCATTATATTTTTATGTTCTTCTAATGTTATTCCGCAATATGCACATTCATAATTAAATACTTTTAACATTGCTTCTTCTTCTATTTTTAATATATCATGAATTCTATGTTGTGAAGCATATTTTTTCATTTTATCTTTATTTTTTCTTCTATATTCTATTTGATAACCCATTAATCTCTGTTTTTTAGAAAATCTTCTCCAATTATTTACCCTTCTTTCAGTTTTATTATTATCTCTTATTTTTATTAATTCTCTATATCTTTCATCATTATTTTTCTGCCATTTTTGAGATCTGTTACTACAACATATTTTACATTCACTAGAAAATCCTCTATTAATTTTATTTTTATTTCTTAAATAAAAATATTCTTCAGTATCAGGTTTCCATATTTTACATTGTGTACATTGTCTAAATTGAATATTATTAATTAAGATATGTTTTCTATCGTATTCAAACTGTTTTCTTTCTTCTCTTGTCATATTAATTCTCTCCTAAATTATTATATTTACTATCTGTAAATAATTATATCACACATAAATACTAAAAGCAACTATTTTATTAATAATTAATGTACCTGCCAATCATTGCTTCAAATATTACATTATAGCATTTATTATACCATTCTGATAATATAATATATGTTTTTGCATCATAGACCATATATGATCTATTGTTTAATTCTACAATAATTTTATTAGTTATATCTTCAAAATTATTACTACTTTCATCAAGAACACAATCTATATTTCTTAATTTATACCCGTCGTCATCACATCGATCATAGCATATAACTTTAAATCTATTATTATTAACTATTTCATTTTCGTAATTTTTGAATCTTCTTTTATTATTTACCCATTCGATAAAATCTTTTTTACTCATCCTTCTTTTGTTTGTATCTATATACTCTATTCTTCTCATTATTATTTCTCCTTTTTATAATAAAAACTATTCAAACAAGATTCATCCTTACACTCGTAACACTTCCTATCAAGATTCTTACAATTTCTTGTTAACTCAAGTTTAATCTGCAAATCAATTTCCTCACTTTCTAACTGTTTAACATATTGTTTTAAACGGTATAATTCATTTGATAAATCCACATTTTGTTGCATAAAATGTCCTCTACTACTTATAATATCGTGTTTAGATACATCTTTGAATACTTTATTATCAAACTCTATTCTTCTTTTAATGGTATTTATAGCTTGCAATATCCATATGTCAATTGGAATAACATCATCACCATGCAAAACTATAGTGTCAGAGGTATTTGAAAGTGTATGATTACTATTTTTAAGTGCATCAAATATATCTATGTCTGTGTATCCTTCTTCATGTAGTATTATTACAATTAATTTAGTTGATAACTTATCTTCAATCAATTTATATAATTTATTTCTCATGTTTGTCTCCTTTATTCATATCATCTCTCAACATAATATTTCCAATCTCTACATTTTGCTTCTTCATAAATTGCATTTATCACTTCATCAATCTTTAAACAATTTTTACCTTGAAATAATACAAATTCCATATACTTTATTTCCTCAATTTTAGTACAAAGTTTAATATTAAATACCTTTAAGTAATCTAACACATTATCAATTGCTTCTGCAATAGTTGGTACATAATATTTATTACTTATAGTACCTTCAATACTCTTATAGATGATTTATTGTCCGACCATTGACATTCGGTAACATGACCAACTATTATTCCTTTATCTTCTAATACATATTTAATAGTTATATTATTAGTCCATAATTCACTCATTGTTTATTCCTACTTTTATTAATTTCTATATTTACTTTAATTTATTAATTTCACTTTTTATATGTTTTAATTTATCTTCTACTATCTCAATACTAAACCTCAATGCATTTAATTTATTCACATTGTCTAAATTAGGTATTATTTCTTCCATTAAATCTTCTAAATTATCTTTCGTATGTTCTAAGGACAATTTTATCATTCTTAATTCTTGCATATTCATATTTTATCTATCCTTTATATAATATTATATATTACCAGTTAAAACTAATAAAAATACATGCAATTTGAATTACAAAATTCTGTTGTTCATAATTACCTACATAATTTTGAATAGCAATTGGAAAAGCAAATTCATGTATGTCTAGTGTTATTCTGATATTTAATTTACCAATATTAAAATCTTTTGTTAACATTATAATCCTCCTTTATCTCATTATAAAATCAATCATCTATTATTTTTAACTTCACTCCACACTCTTATAAATAAAATCACACAACCAAATTTCATACTTATCCATATATTTTACATGAACAACTTCATATTTATCAATAGAAAAAATATCTTTTTTACTATAAACAATATCATTTCTCGGACAAAATGTTGGTTTACCATTGATAGATTTTTGCATTCTACAAACGCAACCTTCAATATCATTTCTGTAGAATCTATTAATATTGTAAAATGAACATTCGTTGCAGAATCTTGATATGGTATTGGACATTATATATTACTCCTTTCATTTTTATTATTACTACCTCATTTATTATATTTTAATTTCTAATATCATCAATAATACAACCATATCTAACTTCAAAACCATCTGCAATCAATAATCCTCTGCGTAATCCACAACTAAATTTTGATTTTCTATTGCTATCTTTTCCTAAACATTCTTGTTTACATCCTTCAGAGAATTCACATATTTCAAATGGTTTTAATAATCCACCTTTAATTTGTTTATTATTCATTATGTATCTCTCCTTTTTAATCTTCTTCATAAATAAATTTTTCCATATCATCATCTAAACCTTTCTCATAACTATCAATCTTTGAATCTTCATTCAAACAAAAATTAATACCTTTAATCTGATCTAAATAACGATCTCTAAGTCTATATAATTCACCTAAATATTTTCTTGTTACTTCTGGTATCTCTCCCCATAACATATTTCTTGGTCTTAATTTATTAATTTCTTCGTCAATTTTAATAACACACTTTCTTAATTTATTTCTAGATTCGATAATAATGTTTACGTCTTTCATGTGTATTCCTCCTTTAATTTTATATGATACTCATTCTCTCAAAGAACATTAAACAATTCTTCAAGAGAATGATAAAAATTAACAATTATTAACCAACAATTCAACAATTATAAATTACATCCAATCATCTTACTACTCCCATTAAAACTATTACCAGACTTATAACCTGCATTTCTTGCATTTTCATCTCTGTTAGCAGTTATTTTACTTCTTTGTCCTGTTCTTAACTTCATTTTTTCTACTTCGGCAACGACTAATGCATCCTTAACAAGTATTAATCCGTATTCTTTCACAGATTCTACTTGTTTTTTGAATTTATCACTCAAACCACTTAACCATCCAATGATAAAATCATTTTTCAAACCTGCTGATTTACCTGTTTTCTTATTAAGTTTAACATACATTTTGCTTTGATACTCTACAGTTTTAACAGCACAATTATAAATTTCAGTGGCAATATTGACGTCTTCCTCTAAGCCAATAATACAAATTCTAGTATTAGCACTCATAAAAGATGTAAATGATTTACAACGAAAGTTATTACTAATAGTATTTGCTAATTGTTTCTTCCACCATGCCATTCTGGATGATTCTTCAATGGAAGTATTTAAAACATTTTTAGTATTTGATTCTTCAACACTATCAACATCATTCATAGTTAAACCATGTTTAATTAAAAGCATTTGAGCCTTGAGAAATGAATTTTGTGATTCGTCTGCTGAAGAATTATTCTCTGCAAGTGCTAATAGTTTCTTAACTTTGTTTAGGATTGTTTCTGTTTGTTCTTGTGTCATTGTTGTATTCCTCCTTAAATTTCTTATGTATTTTTGCTTTGCAATTATATTTACATTCTTATTATAACATTTTTATATTGATATTGCAAGAGTATATTTTAGATTTTGAATAATATTTTTACTTATTTGATAAAATTAAAAAACACTCATACAAACTATAAACTATAGATTGAATAGCATAGTATAATGTATAAGTGTTTTATTTGAACATATTAATATATTCCTCTCGTTAATGCGCCTAATTGATTAAACAAACCAAACATCTGAGATAAGTTTTTATCCTTCTCACAAGCAATTTTAATATCCTTTTCTGATAACTCAGTATATTGTAATAGTCTTTCAATCCATTCTTTTTGTTGGTTATTCTCTTTTTGAAGTC
>Ga0209318_1000923_pt1 | contig 22627 bp, 40 predicted proteins | sample RifGroE1_FD_183999 | JGI IMG/M metagenome (GOLD analysis project Ga0209318, IMG submission 183999) | Groundwater microbial communities from Rifle, Colorado, USA - Groundwater E1 (SPAdes) (version 2) | ecosystem: Environmental > Aquatic > Deep subsurface > Groundwater | place: Rifle, Colorado...
GGTAACGAGAGCAGGAGAGATTCAAGCGCGTCTTTGGCAACCGGAAGCCCAACAGGTGCTTCAGGGGTGCCGCCCACTACACGAGCCGAGAATTCAGCCACGTGACTTTTGCGTTTTTCAACCGCGAGGACAGCTTGCACGCCCTCGTCAGTTCGAGCCTTAATAAGTTCTGCGAGTTCAGCGGGTTCATTCGTCTGCATTTCTGCAATAACGGATGCGCGCGCCTGAGACAGCAAAACTTCCTTTTGCTCAGGTGTTGCTTTTTCTAAATCAAACTCCATATCAACCTCCGTTGTGGAATTGTCGCCAGCACCAGTGAAGATGCCGGATAATACACGTTGTAGTTTTTCCAATGTTGCCGCGACCCATGAGTGCTTTACTTCTACCCAGGAGTCCATCGGGTCAAATGTTACAGATCCATCCTCTGCTTCTGTGTATTTCACCTGCCAGTATTTGTCGTCATGGCGGCATATCAAATAACCTTCAAACACTTCAACCGGATAAGTTTCCCAATCCCACTCTGCGTACATTTCGTAGAATGCCCGGCGGATAGTTTCAAGTCTTTCGTCAATCGATGCACCATCAAGAGAGAATAGAGACAGTGTTACGGGTTTCAAAAGTATTTGGTGCTCCTTGTCCCTCATGGCTGGCCAGTTCGTCAATGAACCGCCCATGATCACTTTTGCCTTAATATCAATCTCAGGTGAGAAGTATCTGACACGCTTTTCAGCGATTGCGCTTTTACCGAGCTCATTCCATTCGACCTCTAACTGGATAACTCCGCGTTGGTCATCAAGTGAACATCCCTTTACCCATCCGGCGGCTTCTTCATGCTCATGCCCCATTGCATCGACAGGGAACCCGACAAGCTCACCGTTTGCGTCCACTGTTGCAGATAGTGCTTTAGTGGTGTTTGACAGGTATTCGGATAACTCTTCTTTTTTGAACGCAACCACGCGCCCCCACATGCTAGTAAACTCACCAGCGGACATACCGTCTATGACCGCGCTTCCATCAACCAGGTTGAAAAGTAAATTTTTCATGTGTCTCCGTGTAATAAAAATAGCCGCAGTCATAATCGACTACGGCCAGCTTTCGCAAGGTTCGTTATTTGTTTGTCAGTTTATTCTTACATACTCCATCAGGTATGTAAACTACGCAAATGTAGCAACTTTCTGCCAACTCTTAGCCACCGCCTCGTGCTCCCGGCAGTAGTGTAACTCGGTGATATTATCCATCCCGCGCGTGTCGATGTCCTTGACGAATCCGATTGCTCGCCTGTCACAGAATGAGCAGGTGTCTACTGACAACGGGGGCATGGCTACTTTGTGCATCTGGATAAAGTCGGTCATGGTTCCCTCGAAATGACTATTTTATATAAGTCCATACGGCTGATAATACATTGGGGTTATCGCCCATTTATTCGCTAAATAATATCTAATGGACGCCCTTGTTCTAGCGTCTAGCGCGGCGGAGTATCTTACTCGCTCTCCTAGATACATTTCAGCCCACCAATCCGTACCTGCTATATTGTCTTCCCCGACGGCGTCTGGTAAAAACTCATTTGTGGATGTGGTCAGTGTTCCTGCAATGCCATTACAAAACAGTTGATAACTACTTCCACTCCTGACAATTTCAAGAACATTCCATTCGCCACCGTTAATTAAAGACACGGCAGCAGAATCTAATCCTCCAACAGGATGCACAACAAAACGAGGGTCAGCGTCATAAGACGTTCCGGTTATTACTAAATAATTGTCCGGTGTGGCAACGTGTGAGCCATAAGTAACATCAAGATTTTTTACAACATAAAACGCAGTAAAGTCGCCAGCGACCCACTTTGTTTCATCCATATTGCTGTCTGTTCCGTTCCACAATCCACAGGCAAGGCTGTTCTGAATATTGGTTTTCCACAATGGACGCACTGCATCGGACGCTGCAAGAAGTCCAGCGGACACGGCAAACTTGTCTGACACAGCCCTAATGGGGTCGGCATCAGAAGCAACTTTTGTCGTTTTTGCTGCGTCCGTAAAGGCATAGTTCAAATCACTAAAATCAAACCAAGAGTGTTGATTTGGCACAGTATTTGGCAATGCTGACGGCAAGTTTAAATTCGAAACTCCAAACGGGTAAGAGATACCAATGATGGATGCTTGTTCTGCTGCTGTCAGGAATCTGTTTTTCCAGAATCCTGCGTTCCAAATTTCTCCGCCGTAATAATTAGAATTTACAGCCCCATGTCTCCCAAACGAGAGGTTGTTTGTGCCGTTACGTGTTCCGCCAGTCCACGATGCCGTTTTTATTGCGCCAGAATCTATTTTTATGGATAACAGGTCGTTTACCGCGTCGTGTCCAAATACTACCTGGTGAGACTCCCCCGCAACAAGCGCTCCTGTCGTGGTAACTGTCTGAAACGTTGTACTATTGCCAACACGAAAGTTCAACTTACCATCGTCGGTTAAATACAAAACATAATCATGCCCCGGATTGCTGCCGTCTGATTTTCCCATGATCCACTGAAAAACATTAACAGCGGCTGGCTTTATGTTTATAGTCCACATAAACGAACTATCTGTGCCAAGTGAAATATCCTCATTATCGGCAATCGTTATATAATCCGAATCTGCCAATACAAATAAGGCGTGCCCGTTTACAGTTCCCGCAGTTCCTGTATCTAACAACGTATTGGTTTGAGACACGGCGTTTCTTCTGCTGCCACTCGCCTCGTTGAGAAACCAATACAAAGCCATATCATCAACTAGGGTTTTATTCCTCTTCCCCGCAATTATCGTTACAAATTTAATTATGTCCATACGCCCTCACACACGTGCCAGCTTCATCGGTATAAAATTCTAATTTCATGGTCTCACTCCGTTGTCTACGTGCGGTACGGTCATGGTTTGCACCGTCCTCACCGCGTCAATTGCTATCTGCCAACTCTCATGTTTACTTGTTGGCTTGATAAGGCTTATCGAGTATTCACCAGGGGGTAATCGATCAATCGCCCTAGCGACACTAACCACTTTAGGCGACAGGTCTGTAACTGGTTTTAATACGGGTTCGATGTCGGTCATCAATGCCCCGCCCAAATTTCGCCTTGATCATCAAAAAGGTAATGCTTGCAGTTGTAACCCCGGCAAGCGAACGACTGATTACCAGGCTGCCCCGGTATCAAGCTGCGCTTTACCCAAAATGACACACTGTGTCTCTTGCCCTTCCACTTCCGGCATGTCGAGCAACTTTCCTCACCATCATCACCATCAAAGGTGAGCATGATGTTCTTAGCGCCCCGCAACTTACCTTCAGCATAAACGCCGTCAAGTGTGTTCGCGTACCCCTCGGAGCGGTCGTCAACTTCGCTGGTATTGTCCTCGTCCGGCTCTTCTTTTTTCAACTCTTTCAATCGCTCAAATAACTGGTCGATGAACCCTAACTCTGTTTGCTGCTTACTAGCAATCCATGACTGGTCGCTGGAGTTCATTTCATTCACATCGCCGCCGCCGTCTACATACCCGGAATCGAAGGCATTGCCAAACGCTTCTGCCATCGCCTGTTTCATCTGGTTTTTAGCCTTCGCAACATTGCTACTGTCACTTATGAGATATTCGAGTATTGCGTTCTTAATCTCATACTTATACTTTGAGCGGATGGAGTAATAGTCACCCGCTTCAAACGAATGTGTAAACGCGTCTACCAGCCTCTTGAAAAGGTTCATTACTTAGCCTTTGCTAACTTTTTGTACAATTCCGGGTCTGTCAACTCGACAAACTTCTTCCAGTTCGGAATGCTGGCGGCTATGATTTTCTTCTCTTCCGGCGCGCGCTCTGTTTCGTCTTTGTCCGGGATTGTTTCAGTCAGCACCCCCGATTTTCTACGGATCGCTTTCAGGTCGTCCTCTGACAATTCCATCCATTGAATCGCTCCCAGGAACGTGGCTAACTCTGACAAACTGACCTGCTTCTCTATCGGTGTGCATACCAGTTTAGGACGTTTTGTCATGCCGGGGAACGCGCCTTCATTCAGCGTGAATATGCGCTTACCTAACTGTGCATCAACCTGCGAGATCAACCCTTCCATCATGGCGTTGAACACGGTTATGAACATCTGCGAGCTGTCGGTCATGGCCGCGAATGAACCCGTACCCGTCACTGAGGATAACGCCGCCCACTGCATGTTGTAGACCATCAACTTGAGAATGCCGAAATACTTTATCGCTTCGAGGATGGAGGGAGCAGCGGAGAAATTCACATCCTTCAAGTCACCCACAACGCCTTTAGGCCATGCAGCATAGTTGCCCTCTTGAGCTGTCATAATGTTCTTAGCGGCACGTTTCAAATTAACTTCATCGCCAGGTGTCAGTGATTCGTTTACCGTTACATCAAGGTATCCGGCGGCGTGTTCAAACCCTACGCCCTGCACGACTTCCAAGCCGTACTTGATTCTTTCCAAGCGCCATACAGCCTCTAATGGTGACAACCCTTCCGGATTCTGAAGATCCCCAAATGCAATGTGAAGCGATCGGTTTAGCGGGATGGTTATCTGTGGGTTCGGGTTATCCTGTTGGATGAATCCCCTTACCTTGCCTGTCCGTTCGTCCATGTCCCACTTGTAAAAACTGGAGTGATCACGCCATGCCAACCTGCGCACGCCAATCAGATTGTCGTTATATTCTGACTTCCATTCATCACCCTCAGGCGCGTTCCAATTCTGTGAGCGCACGCCTAAGACAACTTCCCACCAGCCAAATCCCATGAAGGGGACTTGACTGATCAATGTTGAGAGAAAACCATCAGGACCGCCTTCAATGTCCTGTAGCATCTGCTCACCAAACTCCTGAGCGCGCTTGTCGTCATCGCTAGCATCATCCGGTAATTCCCACTCCAGTTTCACAGCCCGCGCTAACGCCTGGTAGACGTTGCGGACTATCGCCATTTCAGGATCAGAGCGGCGCATACGTGAGTAAAGCGGCTGCACCCCTGGCCAATGTAACTCGCGGTGATAGGCTTCTTCCACATACCCCATGTATGCCTGTAGTCCAGCCGTGCCTATCTCAGTCCATTTTCTCTCGTTGTCGCTCATTGGTATGTCGCTCAATGTGTCCTCACTTCCATTTCGATTCGTAGTCATCTACACTACCAAGACTTTCAATGTCCGCCCAGGTGGATCCACCGCCCGCCGTCATTGCATATCGTAAAATTGCAAGCATGATAACCCAATCGTCATGCCTTCCATCAGGAGCGCTAAACCTCGGGTGTCCGCTTGCCATTGTCAATACTTCAAATGACCTCAACTCGTCACTGGCTTCTTTCGGCACCTGGAAGTTGTCATGCTCAAATGACACTGCCAACCCTTGAATCAACGGCGGCTTGTTTGATGCCGTCATGTTAAAGCCGGGTAATCCATCTGTGCCTGCCAGAACCCTTAACCCGTCTTGCGCTAATATCTCAATATTCGGAACGCCCATGCTGTTGCGCTCCGGCATTACGCCTTCACAATCCCAACGCCTGTACATGGTCTTCACCTTCTCGCGCTGATAGGTGTAATCCATCTGATTGAAACGTTCCCAATCCACAACCTTGTTACACTCCCGGCACCCCACCCCTTGCACGGTGAAGTCGTTGCTTTGTCCCCAGTCAAGCGCCATGACCTTGCGGTGTCCCCTGTGGTTTAGTGGGTCGTCAGGCTTTTCGATAACAGCGCACTGGTCTATGTTCTGGAAGAATCCACCATCCTCAACGAAATCCGCCATGATCTCTTGTTGGTAAACTCTTCCTGGTAATTCTTTTTTCAGGTCATCAATTTCGTCCCTGGGGATGTGTGGGTTGTCGTAGGTTGAGTATTTCCACCGCGCCCAATTCTCTTTATCCTCTGCTAGGGAATAGAGTTTGTAAAAGTCATTTAGTCCTTTTGGCGTCCCTGAGAATATCGCCCCGCCCCTCATATCTGCTAAGGTTGCCCGTATAGATGTATTCCAAATTTCCATCAACCTTGAAACTAATCCGGCTTCGTTGACAATCGCAAGTTTATACTTTCGTGACCTGCCAGCGTCCGGGTTGCTGTCAAATGACCACATTTCAAGCACGCCCCCGGTGATAATCTCAATCCGGCGCTCCTGCTCGCTACGGTCTTTGGTTATCGGTGCTAACACGCTGCGGATCTCACGCCATGACGGAGCCATGTATTTGTAGGTCGGTTCAAACCATCCCACCGGATACCCCTCTAACATGGTCTTTATGGCTATGTCTTCGTCAAGTATGTTCTTGCCAAACCTACGTCCGCAATCCAGGACATTGAAGCGCCGTAATCCATTCTTAATTTTCAACTGCGCCGTGTGCAGGCGCGGGAGTGTGATCACTTTTGTCGCGTCACTCGCTGATTGGTTTGTCATCGTAAAGCACCTTAATCACGTGTTCTTTTCCATCAGCGCCAGTTACTTCTTGCCGTTCTACATACCCACGCCCCTTACCTTGTGTTTTCAGGAAGAAAATCATTGCGGTTGTATTGCCGTCAAGCGCCTGGTTATATAAAGCGGACTCGACATTATCAATCATCTTTTCGCGCTCGTCTGCTAGACACTGTTTTATTTCAGGGTGCTTATTCAGGAATGCGTAAACTGTGGTTCTGGATACATCAAAAGACTTGGCAACAAGCGATATATTGCCCCTTGATTTTTCGATTGCCGCCTTAAGTCCTTTGATTGTCAGTGTCATCTTTTTTTATAGTGTTCACTCTGTTATATCTAAATCATCTTCTTTGTCTTCAATGTCCTTTTGCGTCCTTTGGATTCTCTGCTCAAGTGTCAATATCTCTTTTTCAGACTGCTTTTTTGAGAATCCGGCGGCGCGACAAGTAACATCCAAAACAATCCCAGCGTTCTTTGTTGCGATAAGTTGCGCTGCCTGAGCAATAGATGTTTCTGGAACGTCGAATATAAACACAATACCCCCGTCAACAAGTGTCTTAACCTGTCTGACTGAGGCTGCAAAGTGGATTGTGTTCTCCTGTCCCTCTACCAATAACGCTCCTTGATTTTGCACGGTGCATTCAACCAATATTCCATCATGCTATTCAATCCGTATCTCGCAACCTGCTTGACCCAAAACACTAACTTCATCTTGTAGCCATTCAGCACGGCTTTTTGAATGTGGCAGGTATCACACGCCAACATCAGATTGCGTTCGTCATCGAAGTATGGTTCACCTTTCTTACGCCCGAAGAACACATGGTGCCGTTGTGTCCCCTGCCTATGGTTACAATGTTCGCAGTAGTCACCCCGCTTTAGCCGTAACTCGGGGACACTGATCAAAACGGTATATCCTCGTCAATCACATTCACGGGTTGACCCCACATCACCGTTGCTTCCTGGTCAGCCCATAAATGTCCGTAGTGTCTGCCTTCATGCCCGTGTGTCAACTCGCAAAGAATAACCATGCCCGGAATGGTGAGCGTCTTGTCACAGCGGACAGTTACCCTCATCAGGTCTAATACTTTGTAGTCAGGCGTGGCTTCCATGTTCACTCCCTAATTCCCTGTCCATCCATTTATCAATTTCTTCGTCTGTTGCAGTGTCGGGATATACACCATCTTCTGACATGTTTACAAATAACATCACCCCAAGAATATTCTCTGGAATAGGGGCATGGCAACTATTGCAAATGTATTTATCGTTTACCACTAAATCAACGCCACAATATTCACAAATTAGTTGCATCTGTCGCTCCATCCCTCTAATCCGGCAACTACGTACAGATGGAGATTAAGTTTGGTGGCAAGGTTGACGGGAGGAGACCGCCAACTCTATGCGGATACCGATAATGTGTGTTTGCCTGGTAGCCGCCGGACTGGAGGGGAGGATTATCCGCCTGATTCTTGCGCGGGAGTAATCTGTTTTGCGGCTTCTGTGCTTGATAGACTACCCTTCAAGGCGCTATCTTCCATTGCCACACCAATGACGTAGGACACAATCACGGGTTGCCACAAACCAACTAGAATTAATACTTGATTCAACTTTTCAGGGATGAAAAACCATCCTAGAACGATTGCCAGAGTTGCAAATCCGGCGTCACAAATCATAGTGCGAAATTTTCTTGATTGCCACATATCCACTCCTATTTATTTTGCAAAAAATCCGTTTATGCGTGCTTTGTTTTTCAGCACGTCAATTGCTCTCTTAGCTTCTAGAGCATCATTGTCTAACTCAAGGTTGCGATATATCAAATCCATCGCCATATTTTGGTTAGAACCTTTATGTGCAATTTCAGCGGGTGACACCTGTAAGTTTTGGAAATCGGGTAGCGCAAAAATCCACGTGTCGCCATCCTTGAAAACTTTCATTTCTTTCATACTCACTCCTGTTAAACTAAAAAGGCTTTACCGTTATTAGAGTAAAGCCTTTAGGTAGAATTTCATAGTACGCAAAACAAGCAACTTTTACGGCTTACTTCTCAATTCAGGGTATTTCTTGAACATGGATTCAAAACACAGTTTACTCAAGTCGTGTCCTAAATGGTGTTGGTCAACGAAGTTTTCCAATGCAACAATAGCGCCGCGTTTCCAGTTATAGGTATCTTTTGGGTTGCACACTGAATTGACCGCGTTGTAGTGGGTATACTTGCCGTCGCGCATATCGCATTGTGTTACTGGATTGCCAATGATTATCTCGAATCGCCTACCGTCAACTTTGAAGCGAAGGCGTGGCGGGATTCTTTCTGGTTTATAATCACGGCTATCGTAGGCGCTTTTAAAGTAGTCTAATCTCGACGCTGCAAGCCAAGTATCTGCGAATTTATACGCTTCTTCAAAATCGCAGTTACACCTGAATGTATCTAGCGCATCATTCAGATCGTTGATAGCCTTGACGTATTCCCGTCTATTCTCAATCGACTGACCAATTCTCAAAAAGATATTCATTCCTTCTCCTCTTCCAACAATCCTAAACTTGTCACCAGGTACATCGCCGCCTCAATCGACGGGCAGCCGCATTTCCGCCGTACCTTCTCGCGGTACGTAGTCACCGTGCGAGGGGATACGTGAAGCATTAGCGCTATCTGCTCATTGTTCATTCCCTTCGCCAGTCCGCGCATCACCCTTTTTTCCTGTGGCGACAACCTAATATTATCCGGGCATTCAATGTCGGTCAACTCGAATACGCAGTTATTGGTGGTATCAATCATCAGCACCCCTTTGTCCACACTTATCACATTTTTCAGCAATAACGATTTCGCCATCAGAATCCTCGTCAATAATAATTGAATGGATCAATCCACCACATTCGCAAGGACGCGGATTTCCGTAACACCCGTCACAACCATATTCGGTAATATTGTGTTTTTCACCTTCAATTGTGAATTCCCCGTCTTTTAGTGGTTCTGCCCAACCTTCCATTTCTCACTCCTCCTTGACAAGCGTAAAAAATCCAAGAAATAACACTATTGCGCTTATCACAAGAAGCACCACGGATTCCACGCGCATTGAGCACATTATCGAAACCAGTGAAAGTACCATTATGCCAAGTCCTTTGCGATTATTCTTAGTCATTCCGCCTCTCAATCTCTGCGTCAAGGATTTTCTTGATCGTGTCCCCTGATAACCTCCAGTAGTCCGCTATTTCCGGAATACTCATTGTCTGCGCCTGAAGGTAGATCTTCTCATTCCTCATGCGATAACCAGGATTAGGCTTGGCGTATGCCCGTGAATACAGGCGCTTCATCATTCCCCCTCTGGTGGTGTGGGTAAAGGTTGGATTGGTTGCCAGTCGGTATAGTAATCATTGATGGCAAAGTGATGTATGTGTATCAATCCATAAAGAGTACCGTTTATGCAACCCATGACAAATGGAATTAGATTTCCATCGCTGTCCTTTCGGCAATCATCGACAGTCGGTCTCCTCTCGCTCACAGGTATCCACCGTGAGGCTTGCTGGAGGCGGGATATTTCAGAGCGCAATATGCCGATAATATCAATCAACGTTAACACTTCGCCCCCGTCTACTTGAAGGGAAATAGAGCCTTCGTCAAGCAGATTTAATGCTTCGTCAAACTCTTTTGTGTATTTCATCCCTCGCTCCTCTCCAAATACTGCTCAATCTCGGATAATGCGCTCCCGTCCTCGATTTCCTTACGGGTGTATTGCAGGTAGGTGAATCCTAAAAGTTGCGCCAGGTTCGCCTTCTCGTAGTCTCGGTGAATTGACACGCCAGTGTTGTGCCCAGATTTAATCATCCATGTACCGCCGTTGCATTCGACTATAAGCCGTTTGCTATCCGTGATAATGCAGATGTCTGCGCGAAACTTCCGTGTGTCGCAAAACTTATACTCGCGAATAGCCTCGATCCCCACAGCGCGGAGTTGAAACTCTAGTGTGTCGGCAAGGTCATGGGTCATGGCTGTAGCCTCATTTGTTCAACTTCTGTACTGCTATAATTAGTCATGGGGTTATTATCGCAGTATGAAAGTTGGTCGTTACTTCTATTGTCCCCAACTTGGGTATTGCCGCAGTATAAGAATTCGTGGAGTTTATCTGCGGGAGTTGAATCAGTCTCCTTTTTATATTTAGCAAGCCATTCTTGGGCGCATGGCATACAAATAATTGTCACGCGGTTATATTTCTCGGATTTGCTATGAACATGCGCTTTATTCAGATTACAAAGTGGGCAAATATCATATTCGATACGGTGTTCTTGTCGCAACGCTTCTTTTATTGCCCTTGATTCGCCATTCCAGCTCATCCCTCCCCCTCCTTCAACTCCCTCAACTGCTCAATGGGGCAGTCGGGAATATGTAATCCAGTTTTCGCGTGTTTATCGCAACAATAAACTTTGGAGTTGTCAATAATGTCCATGAGGTTTACTGCCAATTTCTTCCACGCGTCACGGGATACCTTGTGTTCCTGTGCTAGTTTTGCATACGCATAATAGTTTTTGGTGTTTTGTTCGTATGCAGATAACAGATGTGCATAATCAATCTCATTCCACTCGCCGTGAGGGTCATTTCTGAAACACAATATTCCGTTGATTACTTTTTCCTCATAGTACATGGGTCACTCCAATCTTTGCCAGTATCCATCTCCACAGTGTGACGCGACCTGTGCCGGAGCAGACTTCGCAATCACATTTTGGCAATGACGGGTCTTTTATTCGTAAGGCTTCCGCTGTTTCGTGAGCATCCCCACACTTCGGGCAAGCTATCATTTGGAATCCTCAAGCTGACAGGCGATATATTTCTTTTGCTCATCGTCAATGTCAAATACCATCAATACGTGTTCCCAGTTACAACCCATAGCGTCACAGTTGTGAATTTCTGCTTCTTCGTCATTTTCAGGCGGTTCACCACAAATTACCAGTTTTTTACCGTCGCTGTATAGGGCAACGCCCTCAATTTGCAAATCCTTGAATCCATCAGGTAAGAAGTCGTTATTTCTCATTTTCTCTCTCCTCTATTCCTTCAACTCCGATTGGATGCGGGATATTAACCAAGATGAATTAACTTGTGGCACTCCCTTTGCGGTATCTAACACCTCCCCCAGCAGTTCACGCAGGCGGGCGAGGTCGGAGCGGAGTTTTATTACCTCGTCACCACAATTGTGGTGTTCAAATTCATCGTTAGTAATTCCGCTTGTTTTACATGAATCACATATCCATTTCATTTCGTGTGTCATTTCAACGCCTCCTGTGCTATTCCTGCTATTTTTATAAATCCCGCCCAAGTTGGATTGAATATGTAATCGGAATTGCACGCTTCAACTTGTATCTTCTCCAACGCCTCCCGCAACTTCGCATTCTCGGCGCGGAGGGAATCTTCTAGCGGACGGGTGTTCCATAACTCGCGGAAGTCAGGAGATTCGGATAACTTCTTGATGCAGTTATTCTCGTGGGCATAAACCATTCCGCCTGAAAATATGTCGGGCTGACTGGCTAACTCACATCCGCAAAAAGGGCAACTCTTAAGTTTGTCTGTAGAACTGTCCGTGTTTTTCTTTTGCAAATTTTTCTCTAGCATTTTTAGCCTCCTCTATTGTTGCGTAAACACCAAGATCTTGTCTTTTACCAAAATACTGTACGCGAACACGATAATGTCCACTGGGAAGTTGAACAATCCCTTTTTCTCCAAGTTTATTGTTCACATTTGTTTTTCTATTTTGTTGATTCTGAAAACGGCTACAAGCGCGCAAGTTTACCTTTCTGTTATCGGTAGTTACTCCGTTTATATGGTCTGTATGTACGCTAGGGTCATACGTTCCTAGAATAAGACGGTGCATTTTTATTGTTTTTCCATTGATGTTTGTTTCTGCATACCTATCATAAACATTCCAACAATAAGCAGACAACAACTCATAGTCGTCATCATCGACAAGTACAGGTATTTCTTGGGGGGTTAATATTGTTTTCATACCCTTATTTTACATCAACGTGTCCAATTTGTCAAGCATAAACGGGCAGGGCAGTAAGGCGGTCATTTGGATGCCTCTTGCTTTGGCGTAAAAATTTTCATGTAGCGCCTGACGGTTATATCAGAGCAATATACTAATTTGCGTATTTCACTAAATGAATATCCCGCTTTACAGAGTCGAATAAGGGCACGCTTTTCTTGGTTTGTCATTCTCTCTCCTCAATCTAGCGTGGCAGAAGCGCCACATTCATAATACAACTTTTGCATACTGATTTCAATAGGCAATTATCTGTATTGACCAACTGACTTAGACATGTTTGCGAATAACCTACGCTCCGGGTCAACATAAATGGGGAATGTTTCAGAAGATTGGCCTAATTTCTGCTTAAGCAATCGCAAGAAAAATAAATTTTTGTTTACCGGGAATTTGCCGGATAACGAGGACCCCTCTATCATGGTTCCCTCTTTTGCGCTCTTGATCGGATACCAGCACCCGAATGACACATCTGATGATTGTTCAATGTTTGATGTTTCCTGGGCGTCCTCTAGCGTTGGCATTCTATCGGCAGCGTCTCTGCCAGCCTGTACCCCCAAAATTACCGGGCAACCATAAGCAACCGCCATATCCTTACATAAATTTACCGACTCCATCATCTGCTCGCGCCTTGAGTCACCGTCCTGGGGATCGCTTCGCATTCTTTGTAAATAATCAAGAATTATCATTTTTGGCGATAGAATTAAATCCGGCGTGCTGTCGTGGATGATGTATTCTAATCCCCTTGCAACGTCTCTCATTGTCATGCGAGGGCGGGCGCGTCTACCTGTTTTGAATTCCATTTGTGAATGTCCCATTACCCATAACGGGGTTGCCGCCCTGGTTGTTGCCGTCCCCTTCAATACATCCCATTCAGGTTCATCAATCAATCCGCGTGCTAAACGAGTAATAGAAAGTTTACTTTTTGACGCTATCCAGGCCAGCGTATCCTCTTCAATGGATTGCTCCCAGGATACCTTAACCACAATCTCGTTAGACTCCGGTTTGATAGTGTCAAGTGCCTGTAATCCAATCCAGTCCATGAAGGTTGACTTTAGGTTACTTGTATACCCGATAACGGTAACAAGCCAACCAGGGCGTAAGGGAATAAGAATTTTATCCAGATCGGGCAGCCCTAATTTTATCCCGTCGTTTATATGGTCGTGTAAATCCTGCACATAAGCAACCGCTAATTTCCCAGCGGCTTCTGGTCTGTAAACGATCTCTGAAATATTGTCCTGTTTAGATACCATATTTAGCTCCCACGTCATTGTTTTTTATCGGAAATAAACCAGTCCATCCATTTACCATTGACTGCTCTAACATCGCGGCGGCCACGCCTGGAGAATATTCGCTAAGTTTCTTGAGCTGCTTTTCCTGTATTGTTGGCGTCATTTTCTTTTTTATCTCTTTTCTAAAAGCTATCCATTCACTCCAAGCTTTTATAAACTCCTCTGTATTTAAAGAATCAGGAATAGGTACCTCTGTTTCTTTTTGATTTTTGTTTTGTGACTTTTGACTATATGAAGAAGCGTCATTACTAGCCACAGATTCTAAACTTGGGGTATCACTTGGGGTATCACTTGGGGTATCACTTGTTGATTTGGAATTATATTTTTGTCCGGTATATTCCTTGGGATTAGTCCAGTTATGAACAATAACCCTTATGCCATGCTGTTTGGGTTCGCAAGTAATATATCCTTTTTCTTGTAATTTTCTTCGTTGGTCTCTCAATGTCGCCAATGGCATTTCTAATTCTTCTGCAGCTCCACGATCTAACCAGTTCTCGATAGTTCCTGCCTCCCAATTGGTTATATCCAATATATACATGAATAACCAAATTAGTTCTCCAAGTGCGAAGCGGTGTTTTGGCTCTAGTATACCCCTTTTGACTGTTATCCAGGTTCGTTTCATTTCAATCCCTCTTTTTCAAAATAAAACTCAAAATCTTCTTCTGGAAACTTGAATCCCTGGTAATCAAGATAATCTAACTGTTCTTTAGTGAAATAAATACCAAAAGGTCTTTTTCTGAAAGATCTAAAATCCTCTATTGTCTTTCCTCCTTTTGTTGAGTTACAGCTTTTACAACAAGGAACCAGGTTATTTACAGTATCCTCTCCTCCCAAACAAATTGGAACAATGTGATCTATTGTGAATTCACCAGGCGTGAATGGATTGATTTGTTTTCCACAATACCAACATTTTCCCAGGGTTTTATTCCAGACAAATTCTCTTATTTTTTTGCGTTGAGTAAACCTTGTTTCATGCGAACATTCTCTTGATTCCATGGTTTTATCCTATATAGCAAAACGCCGCTCAAAAGCCCTTTTCCTTACCGTGTCTAGCAGTTAGGGGTGGGTTTATGAACGGCGGTTTGCAGGTAAGAAAAATCCCTATAACATGCTAGACCATTAAATCTTACACCCTATTTTATTTCTTGTCAAGCCTTTTTCGCCATTTTAATCAAATTGCGCAATTTCACAGTGTCAAGGTATCCACTATTCAGCGCATCATCCACCTTCATGGATATATCAATTATACGCGCGCCACCAAGTATACCAGCGGCATCCTGGGCCTGTTCAATCGCATCTGGGTCAAACAGTATCCACACTTTTCTACCCTTGAATGCTTCGCAAACTTCACGGTAAGATTTTTTTCCCGGTATTCCAATGACCTGCCATTTTGGTGAGTCAAGGTGAACGTAAGTCACCATTGATTTAATTTCACCCTCAATAAGCAGAACATTATCTAGATCAAGGTGTTCTGGATCGCACACGAACGGCGCCGCTTTTAGTCCTGGTCTATCAGGGCGGTATTTATCATTAGGGTTTACTGGATTTAAAATTCTGTGTCTGATGTTTATCGGGTCTTGACTGTGGCCGTCAAATATCGGGATGGATAAAGATGGGGAGTGATATAATTCACCATCACTTTTATAAGCAAAGTTGTTGCAATAACCTAGTTGCCACAAATCCTGCCACACTTCTGGTATTCCCTTGTCTATCCAGGTATTTCTACCAACGCTTGACTGTGTAAGTGTCTCGTGATATTCAAGCCACTTTCTAGCTGCCCGCAGTTCCTCTAGCGCCTTGTGAGCCTCTGCAATCGTTTCCTGTAGTGACTTTTCTGCTCTCTGGGCGCGTTCAACTGCCAGCCTTGCCATTTCTGCCGGATCAACTTTTCTCTCACCACCCAGGTATTGATAGGCTTCCTCTTTAGTAAACGATAGCCATGTTTGAACGAAGTCAAGAGCATCGCCCTGTCCGCAGTCGTTTGTCCAGCACTTCCATTTTGAATGACCAGATTCTACATAAACAGCAAACCCGGTTGGATTGTTTCCATTATGCAACGGGCAGGCGCACCGCCATTCTTTGCCAGCCCTCTTTAGGTTGCCGCCGGCCCTCTGGACCAGCTCAACAAGATTAGTCCGCTCGACAATTCCGGCATAATCGTTCATCCGAATATCTCAAGGCGCAGCTTGTCAAATTCTTTTGTTGGGCGTTTTAGTTTTCTCGCGTGCCACCAGGTCCATAAGTGAAAGTACCATTTACTCATTTTATACTCCCTATCATAAAACCGCCTACCTGTTTTGTTCCGGCGCACTGACTAAGGTAACGGCGGGTTACAGATAAGCGGTTCTATGGTAACAAAAAACCCGTTCACGTTGCCTTAGTCAAGTACAATTAAATCAGACATTCTCAATCCTGTCAAGGGTATTTGAGATATTCATTAACACTTTGCCACAGTAATACAACCAACAGAATATGAATACCGCGTATAAGATTTGGGCTAGCGGGCTATCCATGAAGTCAACTGATTCCATCGTTATCTCCTCTATTAATTAGGTTATTGAGTTACATTTTTATAATTTGCGTAGAATAAACCTTTTCTTGGATAGCTGCGCCATGCAATAACAGATAAATGCTTTTCGTTATGCGCCGATACATAACGCATTGCAGCATCAACCCCGTTCTTTCCGTCCCAAATAACCGTTTTTCCATTTGATAACCTTAACTCGAATTGATAAATCATATTCTCCTCTGTAAGTCCCGGCTTTGATTCCCCGTATTAGCCGGGAGCATGAAACGCTTATTTGGCTTTTGCCAACTCTTCAATCCTGATACAGTCCCGCACAAAATTAAGATGAATTTGTGCGAGTGTCAATGTGTTCGACAACTCCTTGAATAGTGATTCTTTTTCGTCGCGGTCTTTGAATGCGTCCTCGAATAAGACTAGCGCCGCTGCTTTGCGTGCGCCATCATTTGATCCGACAACCTGTCCATTCGCAGTCGCCTTCAAAATATCAATGTCAAGGCGTTCTTTTGCGCGTTCAAAATTTACACCTGCGCTCTGCATATTTTCAGTTGCCATACTTACTGCACCATAAGCCTGTTTCAACTCTTCAACTGTTACCATTTTTATCTCTCCTGTTTGCGTTAACCATGCGCAACCCGGTGGTGCCTAGTTGATCGCCTTCTCGTAGACTTCCATAATCCCTTCAGCGGGGATCTTGCCAGCCTTGAACATCTCCTCGATTGCCTTTGCTGCATCCGACGTGCTCAACCCTTTGGCAGCCGCGACCATCTTGACAACCTCAGCGGACAGGCGTTTGTATTTTCGGTCCTGGTCGATTTCCTTGACAACCGCGCCGGATTCTTTAGCGAAGGTGTTGACAGCGGTATCTGCAATCTCACCAGTTTCAGCGTCAATCATCACGGGTTTAGCGTCTGGGATTGTCTCGATTTCAGTTTCATCCAGCATCCCCAAACCGCACAATGAGAGGGTCAGCCGCCTCTTGGCTTTCGTCACCGCTTTCATTTGCACATTGCCCAGGTTGCCTTGCATGTCGGTTTTGGCAACTACGCCTATTTCAACATCAGCGCGTCCGGTCTTGTCATGCCCCTTGACCTTGACAACGTAGTGTGTGGGATTTTCTACAATGTCCACGTCGTCAATGCTCACGTCATGGAGTTTACGGAGTTGATCGGTTGCATCCTTACGGGCGTACAACGTCAATTTATTATTGAGCGTGATATAGTCAAAAGGTCTGGTGAGTGGATTCAACCCTATGGATTCACACACCGCCTTGTAATAACTCACACGCTGTTCTGGTGACAGTTTGGATAAGTCACCGCCAATTACCACTGATTCAACAATGTTACTTACTGCTAATTCACTCATTGCGTTTTCTCCTCTACTAAATCAAATTGTCCATGTCCCAATAACAACGCTACCACGTTTTCAGCCCATTCGTTTTTGCCACCACGACTTCGCAGAAATTCAAATAGGCTTTCTTTTGTGAGTTGGAAAATATCTGCATTTATCCACTCTCCGTCTATTGTTACGGCACGAACATAAATACCACACTCATCTTCATATTCATCTGCTCTCTTTGGATCAACTTTCAATGTCATTTTCATCTCCTCTAAATTGGTAATTCCTGCGCGTCAAGTGACGCAATAGCTGCTAGTGAATCCAGGTACGCTTGCGGAAGGTCAGCCTTCTCGATCTCCGCGCCGCACCTTCGGCAAAAGTAGAATATCCCTCCGCCGTGAAAACATATCTCGCCTGATGCGCCGTCAAAGTATTCGACAGGCTCAACATAGTCAGCGCATATCAGGTCTACGGGGTGCTTGCATCGAATGTCAAACATTATTCACCATCCTCTACATTCACGCCGTTCAGTCTGACATACATCATGTGGGCTTTGAGGTCAGCATGCTTGCATAGCTCCTCGAATTCGTCCATCGTGTTGTACATCTTTTTCTCAACCCACATGTCAACCGACTGGCAGTAGATTTTCCACAGTCTGTCGGCTCTAGCCCTCGCATGGATGTATACGACTTCCATAAGGGAGCGTTTCTTCGGCTTCATGTCAGCCCAGGTGTACGTGCGGTCGCGGTCAGAACATCCTATGCAGGTCATAATTCCCTCACATACCCGTCAATGGTAGATATTTTGGTTACAAATTCAGCCCACGCGGCATCGCGCACCTTCTCATATTCAGCCCACGCGGCATCGCGCACCTTCTCATATTCAGCCAACGCGGCATCGCGCACCTTCTCATATTCAGCCAACGCGGGAGCGGGCACCTTCTTGTATTCAGCCCGCGCGGGAGCGCGCACCTTCTCATATTCAGCCAACGCGGGAGCGAGCACCTTCTTGTATTCAGCCCACGCGGGAGCGCGCACCTTCTCATATTCAGCCAACGCGGCATCGCGCACCTTCTCATATTCAGCCAACGCGGCATCGCGCACCTTCTCATATTCAGCCAACGCGGGAGCGGGCACCTTCTTGTATTCAGCCAACGCGGGAGCGAGCACCTTCTTGTATTCAGCCCACGCGGGAGCGCGCACCTTCTCATATTCAGCCAACGCGGCATCGCGCACCTTCTCATATTCAGCCCGCGCGGCATCGCGCACCTTCTCATATTCAGCCCGCGCGGGAGCGCGCACCTTCTTGTATTCAGCCAACGCGGGAGCGAGCACCTTCTTGTATTCAGCCAACGCGGGAGCGAGCACCTTCTCATATTCATCCCACGCGGGAGCGAGCACCTTCTCATATTCAGCCCACGCGGGAGCGCGCACCTTCTCATATTCATCCCACGCGGGAGCGAGCACCTTCTTGTATTCAGCCAACGCGGGAGCGACACGTTTCAACAATTTATCACACCGCGTTTTTACCGCGTCCTCATCAACCCACCCAGGAAGTGTAGAGTCCTCGTCAAATTGAAAACTGCCAATCTGCCATGTGGGGATTTCAACCCTGACGAAGTTGCGGACAAACTGATCTGTATTGTCATTGATTCCGGCGCGTTTCAATATTTCTGAATGCGAAACATCACCGTCCGTACCAGGCTCGCAAAACAAGTATCTTCCGTCTTTCGTTACAATAACTCCAAATCCTTCACACATCATTTTCTCCTCTCAATTATCGCGGATATACCACATGCCAGTAGTATCAGAACGTAGCCTAACACGATGGCGCCCATTATTCCCACCCTCCGTCACTGCCGACAATCTCAATGTCATTGACGTCATGCACCAGGCTAACGTGCGGCTTCTTGTCCGCGTGCATCTTGTCGATACGGTCATACATCTCGGTGCCGGATGAAGGTATCTTGCCAATGACGGGGATCTGGGCGATAACGCGGTGCATCATCTCAGACATTGACACGCCCTCGAATTCAGCCATCGCCTTGAACCTTGCTTCTTCTGTTTCGTCTTTCCAGGTGAAAATAAATCGTTTAGTCATATAGCCTCCTCTTGTATGCATACATGATACGCCAAATGATATCACTTGTCAAGCACCAATTTCCGCCAGTTTCCACTATCCCCCGCCGTGTTCTCGGAATGCTATGCGATATGCTACTGTGTCCACCAGGATTGATTCTAAGGCGCGTAAAACATTGGCGTGTATGTTATTTGATTCAATAAGTTATCAACAATGATAATAAACTACAATAGATTATCATTTGGTACTAAAGATTGGTACTAAAGTATAATAGGTTAGTTTTCCTATTCCCCCTGTCTACTGGAATATAACAAAATTGTTATGTCTCACTTTGTGTGATAATGTGGGAGACAAATGTATACAAAACGGCATAGTTTGGATACATTGACAAAAAGATGTATATAAATTCTCGTAAACCGTCACTTTTGTGCGAATTTGACGATTCGGGAAATGTCGATGTATTGGTCTACACATTTATCATACGTAGATCAGTGTCAACCCTCACATTTATCGAACGAAAAGTGTGTGACATCTGCGGTACAAAAAGGGAATTACCGTATATTCAGTAAAAGTAAGGTAATGTCCTTGTAAAACAAACCACCCTCCTCTTTCGAGTGGGTGGTTGCTCCGATATTCGTGTGTTTATTTTCGGAGTGTCTTGTGCTCGATTGCTATTGGTTAGTCGCCCAGCATTCCCTACCGCGACCCCATCACCTTCTACCCAATAGTATTTTCCACACCAAGACATAAAGACGAGCGGTACTCCAAGTTGCTCCGAGAGGGAATCGAACGCCTCGTTCTCCGCCTAGAATGCGCGGGCTTTACCGCTTAGCTATCGGAGCATTTCTCCTATACGGATGACATTTGAGCACTAAGGCTTCATCCGTTTACTAATTACATTATACATCATTGTCAAGTATGCTGGGGGCTGCCCTTTCGGGTTACAGCCCCCACGATAAACGCACAGGGACTTTGCCCACTCGTGCGATTATACCAGTTCGGTTTCGTACTCGCGGATATAGTCTACTATTGCTTCGCTGAATCCGTCAAGGTGTAACCATTGTCCATATCCAACCCCGCGCTTTTCTGTGGATACGTTTATCATATATCCTTTATTGATCGGATTTTGCACAGCATCACTAGATTGTTCGTCTGTGATAACAATAAGCCTGTCGGGAGTCAATGCTTGACCGCGATAATCAACTTCTCGCGCACCATAATAACCAAACGATGCAAGGCTACCGACAAATGTTATCGGAGCGTATATTGATTGTACCGCTAACCCTAACGGCGTCCCTGAATGTTCCTGACTTGTCATAATAGCGTCTCGCAAAGCAAAGCCGCGCCGCGCCGGGATCTGTTTTAGCGCCATTGAGAACGAATAGATTTTTACATCCTCACAGATTTCGCGCAAGAGAATTGCCAAACCGCAGGCCGCGTCAATTCTATTCAGGTCAGACTTTGACGTTAGTTTTCCATCCATACTTCCCGATACATCAACCAGTAAAACGGTTTTGCCAGGTAGTTTTGATTCTCCAATACTGGATACCATCTTTTCTTCCAGAAGTGGCTCAAATTGAGGGGCATAACGAGCGGCGGCAATAAAGCGATATGGCAGTATGCGCTCTGTCTTTACGGATTCGATTGCTTTTTTGATTACACCATCTGACAATCCAACCTCTTGCATATTTCGCAGGTTTCTCAATACCGCAAATCCACCCAATTTATTTTCGGTTATCAACCGTTCCCAGGTTTCCTTTTTGTCATTGCCTGCCGACAACGCAACTTCCCACGTGTCAGGGGTTGCCAGTTCATTGTTGGCTATTTTCTTGAATAGCAATTCCTGCTCTGCATTCGCGGGTTTTGGATGAACTAAAAACATAACGTCACGTAGTTTGATTGCACCGTCACGGTTATATTTCGCAAACGAGTATTCATCAAACTTTAGGAACGCCCCCGCTAAACCCTTTTTGATCTGTGCTGAAATGGGTTTCTTTCCATCCAACCAATACAAGGATAAAAACTCTGCAATTTCATCAACCCTCTGGATAATCCTGGTCAATGTTGCCGCAACGTGCTTTTTGTGTTCTGGTAACTTTGCCATTGATAGCGCAATCCATAACGGAGCGTGGCGCAGTTTCATTTTCTCGCGCGCTTCAATCGCTATATTTGCACATTTGAAAGGATCGACTTCTCCAACAAGTGAGGCTATTCGTTCTGCTATCGAATGACCGTCCTCGTAAAAAGAATCTTCCCACAGCATACACGCCATCACAGAACGCCTTAATTCTTGTTCTGCGTTGATGCGTTTTGCGGGCGCTCCCTCGTGCGTTACAAAACTTGTTGCCTGACGAACATTTGTTTTCATATTCTCTCCTCTATAAAAAATACCCACGTTCTCGTGGGCTTTAATTTGTTTCTCCGAGAACAAACGTGTCGGGTGTAAACTTTTAGCAGAAGTAACCTGACACTTCACTACGGATATTTAATTTGTTTTGTAGGGAACTGGCTTGTTCAGTATTTTTCATCCAAAGAAGTAACTGAACAATTCACCACTACACTATTTATTATAGACATTATTTTTCAAATGTCAATAGGCAATTTTCACTCTTGTGGGAACACCATGCCGCTGAACATATCATTGGCCGGACTTACCGCGCTCGGATTGTGTATCAATGGGGCAACTTCGATATTATTCACGTTGTTTGACTTCTGCTTTACGCCGCCATTAGTCACAGTGATGAAGCAGCCGCCCATGGGCTTAGGCACGCCGCCCCGTGTGACTTCCCAACCAGTGGACCCGTCACCGTAAGACTGGCAATACCCCGGCGTTCTAACATGATGCTGTGTGTCAAAGTAATGCGCTCCCTTATTCGATAATCTTTCACGGGTTATCGGTATCCAGTAAGCATTATGCGAATGACCATTGATTACCACGTCTGCATCCGGGAGATAAACGGCTTGTCTATTTGTT
>Ga0209318_1000924_pt1 | contig 22613 bp, 26 predicted proteins | sample RifGroE1_FD_183999 | JGI IMG/M metagenome (GOLD analysis project Ga0209318, IMG submission 183999) | Groundwater microbial communities from Rifle, Colorado, USA - Groundwater E1 (SPAdes) (version 2) | ecosystem: Environmental > Aquatic > Deep subsurface > Groundwater | place: Rifle, Colorado...
AACATGATCATGAAAGCCAAAACAATTGCAATTATGACAATGAGTCCGTAAACAATATTTCTTGAAGCAACCCACAAAGATTGAATTACCTCCAATGCATTAAATCCAAAACCCGGTGTTGCCTGGGCATGCACTTCAGATACAAGCGACATCTTGTTGCCCAAGTTTTTTGCATAAGAAATAAAAGAAAGTGGCCTTCCGGGGGATAAAACCATGGAGGCTAAGCTCTCATTTTCAGTGTTTATTTCAGGATTTATACCGGCATCAGTAAGTCCCAGCATTGTTTTTATTTGATCCAAACAACTGGTGATGTCATTTGAAAGCAGGCACTGAACCATCGATTTTTCCGGTATAACGAAGGAGAATAAGCTATATACAATCCACTGAACTTGGGCTGCGGTGTAACGTTCACCAAAAATTTCGCTTGGGTTACTGGTGTCGTAGACCTTACCGTACCATTCCTGGAAGGATTGATCGTACCAGGACTCAGCTTTTATCCGGGAAAATGGAGCCAACGAAAGAAAAAGGGTGGCGACAACCAGAAAAGATACGAGCAGTTTTTTTAGCATAGTTAGCGACTCTTTTGATTAATAGAATAGCATTAATTCGGGTAATTAGGTAGGGTTATTCCGGGCGCAATTATGGAATAAATAAAATTAAGGTCGCTTATATAACTTGCTAATTTTTCTTGCTGTTCCTGATTGGTTGGTGAACATTTTCCAAACCAATACATTGAAACAAAGGTGGCCATATCTTTTTTACCACAAGCACTGGCATATGAAACAGGCAGATTTAAAAAGAAATCGAGTTGTTTGGAAAAATCGTTGGTTGGCACATCAGGATGTCCGTGAATACCAAAATCCTCTATGGGGGATTTGGCTTCGTAGTTACTTGCATCGGATTCATGAATCCAAATAGCAAGAACAAAAAGTGGATCTATTCCCCTTCCTTGCGCTCTTTGAATAACATCGTTGTTACATTCTTTAAAATACGGTCTACCCGGCCCCGACGCATACCAGATTTTTGTCAGATTATCAGCAGCTATCTTATCCAGTCCGTTTATTGCAATTTCGGGAACGGCCTGGTTGCAATTTATTTGGCCGTCACCACTACCACTTTGGATTGAATTATCTGCAAAAACAATTGTCTCACCCAGGCCTTTTGGTCTAAGCGCCGTTTGAATTCCTTTTAGGAAATACTCAGACATGCCTCCTATATGAGGAATTTTTAAATCCGCGTCCGCCTGCGTCACATTTGCACCGGAATAAGTTGTGTTTGTTGAACCGGGAATGTCCATAATTTGTCCAACACTTCCCTCCGTGTTGGTTTTTGGAAAAATTCTTTTGAAAACTGCCATAGGTCCCGCAACCAGACGCGACCAGATATCTTCAACCAATGGAATTTTCGAAGTGGTTGAAAGGCCTATATAAATATCCTTTTTACATTCCTGAGTCCCGATTGGGGCGGGCGTCGGGTTGGCATCAGGGTACATACAATCGGCTCTACATTCATTTGGAGCCCCTCCATAGTAAATACACCTGTCATAACAATCGGTGGGGACAGAGACATTGTAGGTACATGAGAAACTGGCCGTATATGACAAATTTCCTGTTATTTGGGTGGCAAAAAGGTCGTCACCGTCATTTGAACGCACTTCAACCGAATTACATGAAGTTCCGGAAGCAATATTCGTGGGATTACCCAGCTTATCTTGGCCTTTTGGAGAGTATGTATTTTGAAGCAAAGATCCAAGTTGATCGGATTCCACCAGATGTGGAACAAATAGACTTGCTGCCTGTCCTGAAAAGTTTACGTTACTGACTGTGGTTTTGGTAATACCAGGACTACTCGCCGAAGAAACACTGTCAATTTTTACCTGTCCCTCAACATCTTCGGTTGAGGAAAGTGGAATATGGGCAAAAAGATCAGCATATTTATTAGGTACCAATACATTGTCAAGGCATATTAGGAAATTTATTGTGGGGATTAATACACAAGTTTTACCATTCCATTCGTTATAGTATTTTCTGTATTCCAAATTTGTCATTTGGCGCGTAGGGCTGGCAAAAGGGTCGTTTTCCCAGGGTAGAGGAGGGACTCTTTTGTTCCAGTGATTTGCAATGGAAGATTGTATAAAATCTTGGAAACCGAAAACATTTGGTACTAAACCGGAGAAAAGCCCAACAATTTTATTTACTCCATTATTCCAAAATGACAGATCCCCCTCCCAGGACTTGAGTCTATAAACATCATTTTGGGCGTCAGTATTATTTCCTTGATAACATTCGGTTGGAGTGCTTTTTCCTAAACCCAAAATATCCTGAACCGACCCCGCGAAGCTCCCCGAACCTTGTTTTGCACAAACTGCGATCTGATTATGATTAGTTTTTCCCGCAGAATTGATTGTATTAATTCTTTGTGCGTCAAGCATTATTCCGGGAAGAAGTTTTTGGATAGGCCCCGAAAAATTAACCGCATTTTCCTCAGTGTCTTTTGTATCTCCATATTCTGCACGGCCGGTAATACCATTTAGGTACCAACTAACGTACTCATTAACTTTATCTGCATCATTGAGACTGTCGGCGGAGCTTTGAGAGTTTTTAACATCCTCGGTATTTCCCATAATCGGCAAGTTGGCGTTACTTAAATCAATTGTAATAGGATGGTTAATGGAAACTTTGTATGAGCAAGTGATTTGATTGCCGTATGAAACACAACTTCCTCCGCTTCCCGGATATGTTTGAGTGATGGTTTCTTTTACTGTCAAATTGTTACCGCAAAAAGTTGCTTCATTGGCAGTTTGAGAAGTACACCTGGTGTTTGCTTGATAGGGGCGAAGGGAGTGGAATTCCGGATCATCAACGTTGTCGCAACTAATTGTTGTATTGCCCGGAACTTGGGCAGAAGTATTTGCCGGATGCCACACGAAAAATAGTAAACCTGTAATTAAGAAAAACGAAAACAATAAGAAACGACAGCCTTTACCCATAACAACTTATTATATCAGCCGATGAATTTATTGGGGGAGACTTATACTGAAGTTTGTTACATCAACTCCTGTTATTCTCTTGATAAGAACGAGGATTAGATAGGAAACAAGAATTACCACAAGACCGATGATGGCCGATGTCAGAGTTTTTTTGGCGCCCTCAACCGCCTTTGGATCCCCACCTGAGGTGATAAATCTGAAACCTCCTACCAAAAGAAGAACAAGAAGCACAATTCCTGCAAAACCCAGTGCATAGCTGACAATACTTTTAAAAACATCGCCCAAACCTGCGATTGTTGCTACATTATCCGTATTGTTCATAAAAATATAATCTTATTTTAGAGTATTTGGAACAAATAACAAGGTAGATTAAAGGTTAAACTTGGGGAATTGCCAGAGAGAAAATATCAACTCCGAAGAAGACTTTGACTAGTGCTACTATTGCCCAAGCTGCGAAAACTATAACAAGCCCCACTAAAGCTGCAGTAATTTGGTTTCTTGCGGCTTCTGTTTGAGCTTTGTCTCCACCTGAGGCTATCCATCTTATTCCACCAATAACTAAAATAAAGAAGAAAATTACGGCTGCTACTACAACAACGCCTTTAATTAATGCCGAAATAATTTGGGGGATCGTAAGCTGACCCAATCCGTAGAACTGACTTGATTTGTCCGGTTGTAAATTTATTGTTTCACCTGCTGCCAATAGCTTTTCCATATACGTATTATTGAATTATTAGGTTGCCGATGTCAATAGTCAATATCGAAATGCCGAAGAAGTACTCAATAAGCTTAATAATTGCGAAAACTGCAAATAGAATAACGATACCAATGAGTGCACTGGTGACTTTTCCTTTAGCTGACTCAACAGCCTGTTTGTCTCCACCTGAAGAAATCCACTGAATTGCTCCTGTAACAAGTACAAAGAAGAAAACCAAAACACCGCCAATTAGTAAAATGTTGATAAGCGCAGGGATTAATTTTTGGAAAAAGCCGGTACCGCTTTGGTAATTAAGGTCTCCCAGAAGGGGGTTTGTGATTTTGTTGTATGACCCACCATCTCCCGGGTCAAGGGCCGCAAGTGATTTGTACATGTTAATTCATAATTTCTACAAAAAGTAGATTTAAGTCTAGGAAATCTATTCCAAAAATCGTGCCGACTAGATCAAGTATGAAAGTGGCTGCCAATATTATCACCAAACCAATGAGACCCGTTGTTATTTTCTTCCTGGCCGATTCCAACGCCTGCTTGTCTCCGCCGGAACCGATAATTGCGATGGCCCCGGATATAAGTGTAAAAAGGAACCAAATTATTCCCACCAATGTCAAAACACCAATTGCCATAGAAATGATTTTTGAAAATGTGGAAACACCCGAATCATTGACCTTACTTAAGACCCCGGTGCCCAAGCCTTTAAAGCCTCCTTGAGGTGCTATGGAAATGTCAGTTAGTGAGTTCATGTTTTTGTTATAAAGTTGGAATTGTTGGGTTGAGTATAAAATCCCATTGTCCAAATATCAATTGTCCAAAAATCGCTGCCAGGACAAATGCTCCTGCAGCAACCAATAGACCAAGCGCTGTTTGCCAGATCTTCGCCCAAGCTCCGGCAACTTTTTTGGCATCGTCTCCGGCAGAAAGGAAAGCGTAACCCGCAAGAAGAAAATTAAAAAGTGCATAAACTCCCGCACCGATTATTAATATCCAAATTACAGTTTGAATTAAGTTACCTATACCCTGACCCGGGTTTTGGGAATATTTAGCAACCGCATCCGGGGGAGTAATGCTACCGAAAGGATTATCCTGTGCAAGTATTTTTGTCATTTAAATAATATTAGGCATTCCGATCAGTTGTCCGATTAATTTTACTATCCAATAGGATGCAAATACAACAACAAAGCCAATCACTGCCGAGGTTAAGGTTTTTTTAGACTGCTCTGCTTTTTGGGGATTGTCCTGGCCGGCTGCCCCAATCAACCCAATTCCTCCAAGGATAAAAAAGAAAAGTAAAACAAGACCTGCAAGTACAAACGCAATATTTAAAAAAAGAGTAACTGTAGAACTCACTCCAGAAATATTCTTAAAAGTGTCTCCACCTGAATTTCCAAAAAAAGTGTCACCGATATTCATTAAGCTATTTTATTATAGCAGCGACTTTGAAGCAAGTTGCTTTAATTGTTAATTTCCGCCGAAGATTTGGCTAAAAAGGGTGCCTTTGAGACCAAGAACCTGTCCCAGAAGCTGAACAATGATAAATGCTAAAAATACGATAATAAAACCTATTACAGCATTTGTGATTTTGGATTGTGCAGCTTGCATGGCTTTAGGGTCACCCCTGGAAGTCATAATTTGGAAGCCCCCCAGTATTAAATAAATTAGAAGTGCTATTCCGGCAGCCCCAAATATATAAGGAAGGACTGAGCTGATAATATCACCAATTTTTGTTGTGCCGCCAAAATTTGAATCGGGAAATGCACCTTTTTGTATTTGTTCCAGATCCAGTTTTTGAGTAAGCATATTAGTTTCCAAAACCAAAAGCATCCAATCCAAGTATATCAACTCCTATAAATCTGAGTATAAATATAGAAAATATTAAAAGAATTAGTCCGGCAACTGCAGAGGTCATAAGCTCCTGGCCAGCCTTTATTCTTTCGGGATTACCGGATGCGGTCATTATCATAAAACCGGCATAAAGCATAAGTAGAAACGCAACTCCGCTTCCAACTCCTACAGCCCAGCTTAATAGCGAGGAAAGAAATTCGTTGGTGGACCCCAATACCGGCAAGCAACCGATGGCGGTATTGATGCCATTTGATCCGCAGGTAATGGCTTTGTCGCCGGGAGACCCCGGCACAGGAGTGGGTTGGCCAAGGCCATAAGGGTTGGTTCCGTTAAGAAGACAAACTCCGCTTCTACTTTCCGGAAAATACCCTGCACAACAGGTTTTTCCAAGTGGCGGTACCCCTGATGTTACACAGTTTGCTCCGGGCTGGGACACTATACAATCACAGCCAATACTTAGGTTTCCTAAAGATGTGCCCGAACGGGTGCAGGTGGCAATTGAATCTGACGAGCAGGAATTTGAGGCAACAAAGAGAGCTCCGCTTAAACCGCCAGTACAAGAACAAGAACCGGCAGCTTTGGCAGCGCGTGTACCTATTAAAAACAGAGATATGCCCAGGAGAAACGAAACAATCAATATTTTTTTCTTCACATAAATATTTTAATGCAATTGGGGAGAAAGTAAAAGAAGTGAGCTGGTATAATGTAAAGACTTATGGATTCAAAGTTAAAAACTTCGCAAAAAGGCATTAAATTCATTTTTGTTGCCGTGATTAGTTTTTGTTTATTGTCTTTGACACTCTCCCTGATTAAAGCCCAGGACTGTGGAAGCGATCTTGACTGTCAAATATCACAAATACAAAGGGAGATAAACGCACTTTCCCCGGCTCAGGAAAAAAATAAACAGGACCTGGCGGCACTTAACAAGCAAATTACGGATCTAAACTTCAAAATTTCAAAATTGACGCAACAGCTTAAAACTCTTGAAAAACAAATTTCCGATAGGGAAAAGGATCTTGCTTACACAAAAGCAATGTTTGATGAAAAAGCCAGAGAGCAATATACATTTTTAAGACTTTATGATCCCATTACACCCTTCCTTTTTTCAGACAGTGCCTCGCAAGCATTTCAGGAAATTGCTTTAAGACAAAAAGCCACGGATGCAAACAGGGAGACCATGGAAAAATATGCCTCAAATTTATCTTCCCTTAAAACCGACAAAGAGACTTTGGAAAAAAGTAAAATCAGTCTTTCTTCTTTGCAAACGCAAGTGGCAGAGAAACAAAAGTTTTTGGCCGGTGAGGTTGCAAAAGTGGATACCTACTTATCAAGTCTTTCTGCAAAACAACAGGAACTTTTGGCTGCTAAAAGCGGAAGTTTTATCGCAAGTGTGGGAGACAGTGAACTTGCGGATGATTATAAAGCTTCTATAAAAGGTTTTAGGGAAGCGGCGCCTTCTGGTTCTTTTACGATTTTTTCGTTTGGTGCATATACCCACAGAAAGGGGATGAGTCAGTATGGAGCAAGAGGCAGGGCACAAAGCGGGCAAAATTATAAGCAGATATTAAGTGCCTATTACGGTAAAGAACCTGTGGGTAAAGATACTGGAGGAACCATAAGTGTTTCAGGTTATGGTTCAATAGATTTTGAGACAACGTACCTATATGGAATTGCAGAAATGCCATCAAGTTGGAATATGGAAGCTCTCAAGGCACAAGCCGTTGCTGCAAGATCTTATGCATATAGATACAAAATAGCAGGTACGACAATTTGTACAACTGAAAGTTGTCAGGTATTCAGAAAATCAAAGTCGGATAGTCCTCCTGCTGCTTGGAAACAGGCCGTAGATGAAACAAAAGGACAGGTGTTGGAAGACGTGGTGACTTATTATTCGTCAACATCCGGTGGGTATTCAACAACATCTGGTTGGGACACCACTGACGGATCCGGAGGTTCAAACTTCTTTGACAAGAGTTATGAAAAAATCGGAGGATCCCCATGGGCTTACAAGGCATGGTACAGAAAAGGATACACGGCAAGCGGGGACACTTGTGGACAAGACGACCCCTGGCTTAATAATGAAGAGTTTACAGATATAGTAAACGCCGCAATTGTTCTTAAAAACGGTTCTGACGACAGAGTTACCTCCACCTCTACTTCCTGTTGGGGCGGCAATCCATATAGTTATGCCGAACTGAGGTCTAAAGGTGGTGTAAGTTCTGTCAGTACTGTTTCTGTAATACAGGGAAACGGGACTACTAATGAAGTGGTTATCAACGGATCAATACACTTAACCGGCGCTGAATTTAAACAAGGATTTAACTTAAGGGCTCCCGGTTACCTCATGATTCCTCAAAAGGGCTTTGCATTTTTTAATATCGAGAAGAAATAGTATAATCGCTTTAGAATGCCTGATATATTTATTTCCCCATCCCCAAACACGGAGGTTGATAAAGACGAGCCACAGGTTTTACCTGTAGAGAAATTTGAACATTCCCATAGCCGTTTCTCCGCATTTAACCTTTACCCAAAAAATATTAATTTTCAGACAAAAGGGAAAGAAGAGAAAGTTATTTTGATGCTCAGACAACACCCAATTGTGAATTTGAAATGGATTTTTTTCAGTATTATTTTATTTTTTATCCCCTTTGCATTTACTAAGATAGGGTTTTTGGAGCTTCTTCCCAGGGGATACCCCCTGATCCTTGTCATGGTTTGGTATATGGTGACTTTTATTTATGCGGTCGAGGGATTTTTTAAGTGGTACTTTAATGTTTTTTTCATTACTCCCCGACGAGTCATAGATGTTGATTTTTCAAACTTAGTTTATAAAAGGGTTTCAGAAGCTGAAATAGATAAAATTCAAGATGTAAGTTATTCGACAAGTGGCGCAATTGGGACGGTATTTAATTTTGGAGACATATCGATCCAAACATCATCTGAAGTCCGCGAACTTTCTTTGGAGGGAGTTCCGAGTCCCGAAAAGGTTGCAAAAATTTTAAACGATATTATAGCGAGCGTTCACTAGCTAAAAATATGGAAACATTAAACTTATCCGGCTTTGATATTTGGATAGTAATAAAAGTTCTTACACTACTGGTATTGGCAATGTATATTGTTTTCGCGTTTGTAATTACCAGACAAGTTAAGGTCATGACCAGCACTTTAACGCTTGGTATTGAAGGAGTTGCCAAGCTGTTGGCCCTTTTGCATTTATTGTTTGCAATTTTTGTGTTTGTTTCCGCTTTAATAGTTTTGTAGGATGCTTAAAATAATTAGCGCAAAAGTTACTGCTTCTCCAGGAGACTCAGGGTGGGTACAAGTTCACGGGTTTTCTCCTGCCAAACCGGAAGAAACAAAATCAAGAGGCCAACTTTTTGCCGTTGTGGCTTCAAAGAACGGAAAGGAAGGGATCGAGGCAATTTCTTTTGAAAGAGAAGTAGTGAAACGTCTTCGTGAAGAATATTACAACTCCACACAAGAAAAAACATTTGATGCTTTAAAAAGCGTCACGGAAAAAGTTACTAATGAATTTAGCACGGATGGGGAAAGAATTGAAATAGTCTGTTGTGCTTTTGCTGACGGTGTTGTTTATTCATCGGCTTTTGGCGGGGGAAGTGTATTGATAAGCAGAGACGGGGCACTGGCTTCAATTTTAGAAAGCGGTGCTGAGGTTGTTGCTGCGTCGGGATTCCCCAAGGCGGGAGACATGATTGTTGCCGGAACAAAAGCGTTTTTTGAAAAAGTAACTTTAGGCGAACTTAAAAGTAAACTGATAGAGAAAAATCCGGAGTCGGCCGTGGAGGGTTTAACGCCACTCGTTTACGGGGGGATCGAAATCGGAACAGCAGGAGCAATAATAATAAAATTTGAACAAGTTTTTGAATTTCAACAAATTAAGGAGCCGGAAATAAGTCAGGAAGTAAGGGAAATTCCGCAGCCGGTAATGAGAGAGATTCCAAAAAGCCAACCTCCACGACTGGGCTTTTTAAGCCGGTTGACCAGAAGAATCCCCAGAAAGAATATTTATATAAAACCGGGTATTCAAGATGAGGCAATTTCTCATAGCCGTAAACTTACTCTCTCGGTTGGAGTAATACTTCTACTTGTTTTGGTAATCAGTATAGGTTTTGGTATTAGACAAAAACGTGTTAATGATTTGAAAAAGGAGTATCAAGGACTTCTTAGCCAGGCAACCAGTGAAGTCGATCAAGCAATAAGTCTTGCCAGTGCCGATCCTGAACGGTCAAGGCAGCTTTTTTTGGATAGTGAACAAAAACTTGCTCAAATCCAAGCGTTAAAAGTTAAAGACCCAAAAATAGAAGAGCTGCAGAAGAAAGTTGGTGAGAGCCGCGCAGCGGTTTTAGGTGAATATACGATAGAGCCGGAACTTTTCTTGGATCTCGGTCTCCTGTCATCAGGTTTTAAGGGGGACAGTGTTTCTTCTTCCGGAGGTAGCATTTATGTGCTTGATAAAGCAGGATCCAGAGTGGTCAGCATAGCTGTTGATACCAAAAAAAGTAAGGTTGTTGCTGGGCCAACAGTTATTGAAAACCCGATTGATATGGCCTCATACGAGGACAATGTCTTTGTTTTATTTTCCGACGGAATTTATCTGGTAGGAAGCAATAAAACAAAAGTAATTGAAAAAACATGGAGCGGTGATGCTTTGATCCATTCTTTTGCGGGAAATTTGTATGTGCTTGATAAAGCAGGTAATGCTGTTTACAGGTATTCGGGACTACCCGGAAATACTTTTGGAAGTCAGCAAAGTTGGTTATCAAGTTCCACCAGGGCTGATTTTTCCGGTACGCTTGGATGGGGAATGAATGGGGCTATTTATGTGCTTTACCCAAATTCGCGAATATTGAAATACAGTTTAGGGTCTCCACAGGGATTTTCCATTTCAGGTGTAAGTCCCGAGATAGGGAATGTTGATGCTCTCTCAGCAGATCCGGACAACCAGTATGTTTATCTTCTGGATAAAGCCGGAAAACGGGTTGTTGTGGTTGATAAGAATGGGAAATATAAGGCACAGTATATTAATGAACAAATCTCAGGAGCCACAAGAGTGGTGGTATCCGAAGCGGAAAAGAAAATAATTCTTCTCACAGGCGAGAAACTTCTTTCGATTGAGATTAAGCATATATAGGCATACTCCAGATAAACCTCTTTAATGCTAAAATAGGTTGAATGAATATTGCTAACAAAAAAGCCAAATTCGGATATGAGTTGACTGGTGAGGGTCTTGAGGCCGGAATTTCCCTAATGGGGGCCGAGGCCAAGTCTGTGCGGGAAGGAAGAGTCGACATTTCCCAATCGGTGATTAGGGTTTTGGGTGATGAGGTCTACCTTATTAATGCCAACATTCCAGTCTCAGGGGTCCAGAAGTACGACTCAACGAGACCGAGGAAGCTTCTGATGCACAAAGGGGAGATATTGTCATTAATTACAAAGATGAAGCAAAAAAGGTTGCAAATTGTGCCACTTCGGGTATACAATAAGGGCCGCTTAATTAAGCTTTATCTTGAGCTTGGGCGAGGCAAACGCAAGTTCGAAAAGAAGGAGTCCATTAAGCGCCGCGACATGAACCGTGATATAGAGAAAGAGCTCAAAGGCTCGGTTTAAGTCGGGGACGATCGGTCTCGACGGAATGCTCTTTACAATACTGCAAGCCAAGTTTGATACACACTTGTCAAAAGGGATCAAAAAATTAAAGCAAGGAATTCATTCCAAGCTCAACCTAACTACGCGGTCGCGTTTGCTTAAGTTGCGTCCTGAGATTTGACTCTCGGTCGAATCGAAAGGGTGTAAACCAATCCGAGATGCCGTAATTATTTTTGATTGGAAATAGTTACGAAAGACATTCAATTTTACCCTTAGCTATCCTTTTAGCTGGTAAGGCATAGGGGACAAATAAATAACTAAATAAGCTTGTAGAAGTTTTGTAGAAAGTTTTTTCGGACGCGGGTTCGATTCCCGCCGTCTCCACAATGAAAAACCCGCTTTATCGGCGGGTTTTTTAGTGGAAAAATAAGTCAGTGGCTATTCTTGATTTTATTTTTCCCAAAACATGTTTGGGCTGCGGTAGGGAGGGTAAGTACATTTGCGGTAATTGTTTAAGTAGGATTCCCCATACTCGACCCATCTGTCCTTATTGTAAACATCCGTCAATCGATGGCCTTACCCACGTTAATTGCAGTAGTAAACTAAGATTGGACGGCTCTTTATCTGTTTGGGAATATGAGTCTGTTATAAGAAAGGCTATTTTAGCTTTAAAATACAGATATGCAACGGAGATAGGTAATGAGATTTCCGACTACTTAATTAGTTCACTTCCTACGTTGGTGCTACCGACTGTTCACTATTTAACCCCAATTCCAATTTACTGGTATAAGGAAAACACAAGGGGGTTTAACCAGTCTTTGGAGATTGGAAGGGCGGTTGCGGGAGCAATGGATTGGAAATTTATCCCCGATTTATTGATTAAAAAACAATCAACTATTTCCCAGGCTGAGCTTGGGGGGAAGGCACGCCGGCAGAATCTGAAAGGAGCTTTTGCGGTTAATCCTACTCACAAATCTATAATTAACGGTCTTGAATCGGTTGTTATTTTTGACGATGTTTTTACAACAGGCTCAACCTTAATGGAGGCGGGGAAGACTCTGAAAAAAGCAGGAATTAAAAAGGTTTGGGGTTTAACAATAGCAAGATAGGTTAGTATGCGGTGGGCACAGGGGTCGAACCTGTTAGGGATTGCTCCCACGGGTTTTCAAGACCCGCGCATTACCGTCCTGCCCGCCCACCGTGGCGGAGGATGAGGGAGTCGAACCCACCGACCACTTGCGTGGTCAAGGTTTAGCAAACCTTTGCCTTAGCCGCTCGGCATATCCTCCAGGTAGGCATATTATAACAGCGTTCTTACCATCCGTGAACTCTAGGTTCCCGCTTTTCCTAAATCTGATATAATACGCATATATGGAACCTGCCACGGGACCTGAAAGTAGCACATTAAATGATGAACCACAGGCAGTAGTTGTCAGACGCGAACCTGAGCGAGATTTACTCACTTGGACAGCGCCTGCACGGCCATTTAAGAGGCGCAGCAGAAGATTTTATGTGACCATCTTTTCGATTGTAGGGATAATCAGCATTATCCTTTTTATAGCCGAAGGTGTAATGCCAGTGGTTCTTTTAATTTCATTTATATTTTTGTTTTATGTTCTCTCCACGGTTCCACCGGAGGAAATTGAGCATAAAATTACAAATAAAGGAATTAGAATTGCAGGCAAAGAAACAAGTTGGCAGAATATACTCAGGTTTTGTTTTTCGTCAAAACTAGGAAGCGATGTTCTGGTTTTTGATACGGCAACGTTCTATGGAAGGATAGAACTTGTCATTAATCCTGAAATAAAAGAAAGTCTGAGAAGGGAAATTTCGGCTTATGCGCCATACGAGGAAATACCCCCCTCATTAATGGATAGAATAGTGACTTGGATAGCAAAAAAGCTGCCTGAGAGCGAATAAGTGCTCTGCAAATGCTTGCGCCTGTAGCTTAATGGATAGAGTTGAGCCTTGCGGAGGCTTAGGTCCCAGTTCGACTCTGGGCAGGCGCACCGGGGAGGATGGGCAGGACGGTAATGCGTTGGTTTCGAAAACCAATTCTCGTAAGGGATAGCAGGTTCGACTCCTGCATCCTCCGCTTAGGAATAATAAAAACATGAATAGCAAAAATAATCAGCAAATATCAATAGGTGGTGCGGTTGTTTTTAGAGATAATCGTGGCAAACGTCAGTATCTGTTGGTGAAAACGAAAGAAGAGGGAGATTGGGAAATCCCTAAAGTCACGGTAAGAAGAGGAGAATCTTCTGTACGTTCCGTGATCAGACTTACTGCGGAACAAGGTGGTATTAGTGCCAGAATTTTGGAAGAGGCGGGAAGGTACTCGGCAAATACAGTAGTTAATGGTATTCCGATCTCCCAAAAATATTATTATTACCTAATGTATCAAAAAGGAGGGCCGAGCGAGTTGATCGGATTCCAGGCATTTAAATGGTTGGAGCCGTCAGACGTTTTAAAAAAGCTTAATTCCAAGAAGGAGAAAGAAATGTTTAAGTCAGGACGCGACGTTTTAAAAGAGTGGGAAACGACACACAAAATCAAACAATATTAATTACCCGTGAGTTTTCTTCGGGCGGGGTGGTTTACAGGGAGGATAAAAAGGGCAAGTTGTGGCTTGTAAGAAAAACAACAGCCTCCGATCTTTTCCCTAATTCTTACTGGATGTTACCTAAAGGTTGGCTTGATGATTCGGGTGAAGGTGTTCCCGGGCCAATGGCCTCCGGAAAGTTAAAAGCTAACGAGGATATTCTTCAAAAGACCGCAATCCGTGAAGTTAGTGAGGAAGGCGGAATTGAAGCACAGATTATCGACAAAATCGGCACAATTAAGTTTTTTTATAACAATCCCACAAGAGGTAAGGTCTTAAAATTTGTCACATACTACCTTATGAAGTGGGTGTCTGATTTACCTGAGGGTTTTGACGGTGAGACTTCTGAAATTGCCTGGCTTCCTTTCGATGAAGCTTTTAATAAACTTTCCTTTGCAAGAGAAAAAGAAACGCTCAAAAAAGCTCTAAAACTTATTCCTGGTACCTCTTTGGTATAATAATGGAATCTCCTGGAGGAGTCGCCTAGTGGCCTATGGCACGGGTTTGGAAAACCCGGACCCGAAAGGGTCTCGTGAGTTCGAATCTCACCTCCTCCGCTCGTTAGAGCAAGACTTTATCGCTTCGTTTCTGTTAAAAAGAAACTTTCGCATTGACAGTCTGCTCTTCCTCTCAAAATTGCAAAGCAATTTTTGCTTGAGGAAACACTTAACCTAATGAGAATAATTTTTTTGAATTCATGGTTTGGGAGAGTGGGTAAGGCATTTTTGGATTTTGTTAATAAACAGTCCAAAGATACCGATATTTTTTGCTTCACGGAGGTAACACCCGAGTTATTTGAGAATCTGAAATCCATTTTAAAAAATCATGAAGGCCTTTATGAAAAAGGAAACTTCCTAAAATCTTTGTCAGTGGTAGACGGAATGGCGATCTTTTTGAAAAACGGACTGAAACATAGCGCCAGCAGCAAACTAAACATTTATCGTAACAGTACCCGCGACACCGGTTTTGCTCAGTACGTATCAGTGGATAAAAACAATAAAACCCTACATTTACTGAGTGTTCATGGTAAAACCCACCCCGGACATAAATTTGATACCGGTACACGTATAAATCAGTCAAAAAGAATCTTAAATTTTTTTGATGATAAAAACGGGCCAAAAATTATTGGCGGAGATTTTAATTTGATGCCGGATACGATAAGTGTAAAGATGTTTGAAAAATGGGGATATAGAAATCTGATTAGAGAGTTTGGCATTAAATCCACCAGAAACAGGATTAGCTGGGAACAATTTAAGGATCAACCGGGATTTGTTAAACAGTACTTTGCCGATTACGCTTTTATCACAAAGGAAATCAAGGTAGATGGATTTAGTGTTCCCGACCTTGAGATTTCAGATCACTTGCCCTTGGTTTTGGATTTTGAAGCGTAATTTCATCAAAAAAGTTTGACTTCGGGTTTATTTTGAAATGCTGATATAATCGGGATACAATGCCGGAAAATCAAATCGAAGAAGTAAAAGGAAGAACAGATATAGTCGATATTATCGGGGAGCGGATTGAGCTTAAAAAGGCGGGAAGAAATTATAAAGCAAATTGTCCTTTCCACGGCGAAAAAACCCCATCCTTTATGGTTTCTCCGGAACTTCAAATATTTAAGTGTTTCGGTTGTGGGGAAGCGGGTGATGTTTTTGGTTTCCTGGAAAAATATGAAGGAATGGAATTTTCTGAGGCTTTGAAATACTTGGCCGATAGGGCCGGAATTAAGCTTCAGAAGCTTCACGGAGGACAATCCTCGGAGAAAGAAAAATTGATAGAAATTAATACGCAGGCGCTTCGTTTTTACAATTATTTGTTACTCAGCCATCCTGTCGGTAAAAAAGCTTTGGATTATTTGATTAACGACAGAGGGCTTAAAAAAGAAACGATCAAGGAATTTCAGCTTGGTTTTTCACCTCAGAATTCTTATCCTTTGCAAAAATACTTGATAGATAAGAAAAAATTTGAGGCAAAAGATATTGAACGGGCAGGTATAGGGATATTGAGAGGATCCGGGTTTTATGACAGATTTGGGGGGCGTGTTATTTTTCCTCTATTTGATCACAGGGGAAATCCTATCGGATTCTCAGGCAGAATTTTGCCTTGGGATAAACGCGAAACAGGAAAATATATAAATTCTCCCGAGACCCCGATTTACCACAAAAGCAATGTTCTTTTTGGCTTAAATCTAACACGAAGTTTTATTAAAAAGAAAAAAACCGCGATTGTGGTTGAGGGAGAACTTGATCTTATTTCTTCGTGGCAGGCCGGAATTAAAAATATTGTAGCCATAAAAGGATCGGCTTTAACTGAGGAACAAGTAAAACTCTTATCGCGGTTTGCGCAGAAATTCATTCTGGCTTTGGATAGCGATATGGCGGGAGACGCGGCAACCAGACGGGGAATAAAGGTGGCAAGCGATATTGGGGTTGAGATAAAAGTTGCCGAAATCGGCGGTGGGTATAAAGATCCCGATGAAGCCGCCCGTGGCAATATTGAAAGCTATAAAAAAGACCTTATTGGCGCAAAGGTTATCTGGGATTATTTGATTGACTCTGTTCTTGCCCGGAATAGTGCTGAAACAGGTTCCGGTAAATCAAAAATTTCAAAAGAAATTATCCCGATTATTTCAGAGATCGGCGATAAAATAGTTCAGGCTCATTACGCCAACGTGGTAGCTAAAAAACTTGGAGTGCCGCTTGAAGCCGTTACGGAAGAAATTATCAAGGTGGACCAGCCCGTTTCAGTAGCTCCACAGAGTGAGGAGAAGAAAGAGGAGAGAACGAAAAGGGGTGTACTTGAGGAAAACCTTCTGAAACTTATATTTGCTTCAGATCCTGAGGGACTTACAGCCAAAGATATCGGGGGAATAATCAAGCAACCCATAAACTTAAAACTGATCGGAGAGTATAAAACTTTTCTGGCTGAACGACAAAAACACCCCAAAAAGGGGTTTGAAATCTCCGAATTTGGGAAGTCCCTTCCCAAAGAACTCTTTACCGGATTTTCGAAAATCGTTCTCGGGGAGAACCGTGATTCGGTGGAAAATGCCGAAGAATTAAAAAAGGAGTTGGAATTAGTCAAAAAAGAGCTTAAAATACTAGCTGTAAAGGAAAAATTAGAAGTTCTAGAGTCTCAGATACGTGAGATGGAAGAAAAAGGCGAAAACGAAATGCTTCTTAAAGCACAACAAAAATTTAACGAACTCGCCAAATTACGCTCCACCTACGAAAAAGACCAAGGAAGCGGTATAATTCTCAATGAAGAATAGATAATGTGTTTATGTGCACATTACGAGGTGTGATGAACATAAGTCATACACAAATCATATGATACGTAAACCAGTACTCGATTTAATTAAAAAAGGCCGTGATCAAGGGTTTATAACCCAGGAGGAAATTATGGAAGTTTTCTCCGATGCCGAAGACAGGATTGTCGAACTCGATGATCTTTATGAGAAACTTTTGGCGGAGGGGATTGACGTATTTGAGTCGGTAACTCCGGGAGAGATTGAAACCGATGAAAAAGCCAAAGAGAAACTGGACCGTGAAATTGAACTTCTTACAAAACTGGAAGGGATTGAATCCACCGACCCGGTCAGACAATATTTGAGAGAGATCGGGAGAGTGCCGCTTCTATCTGCTGAGGATGAAGTTGAACTTGCCAAAAGATACGAGAAGGCAGACAAACGCGCAAAGGATAAATTAACAGAAAGTAACCTTAGGTTGGTTGTATCTATCGCCAAAAAATACATAGGCAGAGGACTGTCACTCCTTGACCTTATTCAGGAGGGAAATCAGGGTTTGATCCGCGCAGTTGAAAAATACGATTGGAGAAAAGGATTCAAGTTCTCAACATATGCAACCTGGTGGATAAGACAGGCCATAACCCGCGCTATCGCGGATCAGGCAAGAACGATCAGAATTCCTGTGCACATGGTTGAAACAATCAACAAAATTTACAGAACAAGCAGGCGTCTTATGCAGGAACTTGGCCGCGAGCCAACACCCGAGGAGATCGGAGAGGAACTTGAGATGGAGGGGGACAGAATAAGAGAGATTTTTAAGATTGCCCAAGAAACTACCTCACTCGAGGCCCCGGTTGGTGAAGATCAAGAAAGCTTCTTGGGAGATTTTATTCCTGATGAAAACACACTTTCACCTGTTGACCAGGCAAGTAAACAGCTTTTGAAAGATCACTTGGAAGAAGTGTTGGGAACACTTTCCGAAAGGGAGGCAAAAGTCCTTAAACTTAGATTCGGACTTGAAGGCAGTAAAGCGATGACGCTTGAGGAAGTCGGAAAAGTTTTTGGAGTAACCCGTGAGCGTATCAGACAGATTGAAGCAAAGGCTCTTCGTAAACTGAAACACCCCAGCAGAAGAAAGAAACTTCAGGATTATCTGGATTAATAACTATTTACCGAGTTTTTTCTTGAGGCCCTTAATCATTACTTCAGTCATTTTGGTCAGATCAATTTCCGGTTTCCAACCCCAATCATTTTTGGCCGCAGAATCATCAATTGATTGTGGCCAGGATTCTGCAATAGCCTGTTTAACAGGATCGGGATCGTATGTACATGTAAAATTCGGATAAAGTTTTTTGATTTCGGCAACTAATTCTTCAGGTGTAAAGTTAATTGCCCCAAAATTGTAGCTGGTTCTTACGCTAATATTCTCGGGGGGAGCCTCCATCAGATCAATTGTTCCTTTTATGGCATCATCGATGTACATCATGGGAAGTCTGGCATTTTCTTTTAAGAAGCAGCTATATTTTCCCTCGTTCAAAAGTCCATAAAAAATGTGTACGGAATATTCAGTGGTCCCATCTCCCGGAGGAGCTTTATAGCCTGTTAGCCCCGGGTATCTGAGGCTTCTTGCATCGACTCCGTAGCGTTTCCAGTAATATTGGCACATCAGTTCTCCCGCAACCTTGGCAACGCCGTATATAGTGGTTGGTTCAAGACTGGTGTGTTGAGGCGTATCAACTTTCGGAGTTGTCTGGCCAAAAGCCGCAATTGAACTTGGCCAGAAAACCTTGAATTTATAAGTTTTTGCCAAATCCAGAATATTTTTAAGCCCTCCGAAATTAACTTTCCAGGCCAAATCCGGATCCTTTTCGCTTCCGACAGATAAAATTCCGGCAAGGTGATAAACATCCGTAATCCCGTTATCTTTGATAATTGTTTCCATTGAAGCGATATCGGTGACATCTCCTTTGACCAAATTCCCGTCAAAACCTTCCGGGATTGTTTTGTTGCCCAAGGCAAAAACGTTTTCTTTACCGAATTTTTCTTGGAGAGTGGGAACCAGATCTGACCCCACGAGTCCGAATGCCCCGGTGACTAAGATTTTCCTCATATTACGTTCATTTTTTTGCCCACTTTTTCGAAGATTTTTAGGGCTTGGTCGAGCTGTTCCCTGGAATGCCCCGCAGAATTCATAACTCTAATTCTCGCTTTTCCTTGAGGAACTGTAGGATAAACAATCGCTTTTGCAAAAAGTCCTTCAGCAAAAAGTTCACGGCTCATATCTTGTGCCAATTTATTTTCACCCAGCATTATGGGAATAATGGGGGAGATAGAAATCCCCGTATCAAAGCCAAGTTTTTTAAGACCCGCCCTTAGGTAATCCGCATTCTCCCAAAGCTTTTTGACCAGATTCTCCGACTTTTCCAGGAGTCCCACAGCTGCAATACAAGCTGCAACATCAGGAATAGTCATGGCGCTTGAAAAGAGAAATGGTCTACCCCTTTGACTTAACCATTCAATAACCTCTTTTTTGCCTGCGGCAAGCCCGCCCATAACTCCAAAAGCCTTACTCATCGTGCCCACCTCCACGTCCACTTTTCCATGAAGCCCGAAATGATCAACAATTCCCCGTCCTGAATTTCCCAAGACTCCCTCTCCGTGTGCATCATCTACCATGAGCATGGCGTCATACTTGGAGGTGACTTCATAGATTTTGTCCAGTGGGGCAATATCGCCATCCATGCTAAATACTCCGTCGGTAATGACCAGTTTTTTGACGTCTTTTGGAGCTTCTTTTAATTTTTCTTCAAGATCTTTGGCGTCTGCATGTGCGAATCTGATCACTTGAGCTTTACTGAGGCGGCACCCGTCAATAATGCTTGCGTGATTGAGTTCGTCAGAGAAAATGAGATCGTTTTCTCCAACCAGTGCCGGAATCACGGCCAAATTGGCAACAAATCCTGTTTGAAAGGTGATGACGGCCTCGGCTTTTTTGAAATTGGCCAGCTTTTCTTCGAGCTGTCTATGTAAAACAGTTGTTCCTGCAATTGATCTTACAGCTCCCGGTCCGATACCGTATTTATTGATTGCCTCAATCGCAGCCTTTTTCATTTCGGGATTATTGGCAAGCCCCAGGTAGTTATTTGAGCAGAAGTTTAGAAGCTTTTTCCCGTCTATTTGTATTTCGGGTCCGATTGCACTTTCAATCGTTAGGATATTGTTGTAAAGATTTTGATCTTTTAGGTCCTCAACCTGTTTTTTGATCCAGTCCGTGGCCATGAAATGATTATACACCAAAATCTGATTTGTAAAGCCAGCTTCTTTTGAAATCCGATATTTGGTATAATCAGTCGTTCGTTGATAATCCCCGGTAGCTCAGCGGTAGAGCGGATTCCTGTTAAGAATAAGGTCGCTGGTCCGAATCCAGCCCGGGGAGCCATACTTCGCCAAGGCTACGTAGTGGCATGCCATTGTGTATTATTGTTATATTTTATTAAGTTCAAAATCGCACATTTTCTATTTTGGTTCGACAAAAGATTTAAGAGGTAGATTGATTTTACATAATTCAGGTAAAGTAAAATCGACCAAACCACATTTACCGTGGAAACTGGTTTGGTATGCGTCATTTATCGCTGAGAAAGAGGCGAGAGATTTTGAACTTTATTTAAAAACAGGATCAGGTAAAGCCTTTGCATACAAAAGATTGTTAAAAGTAGCCTTGAGGGAGGATTTTTCCACGGGCAGAACAAGTGTTACGTAGCTTTAGCGAAGTACACCAGCCCGGGGAGCAAGTTCGGGCTTATTCGAACCTAGATTTATTAATAAATACTATTTTTATTGCATTGTTTTGCGACAATTTAAACAATGAATAATCATCCATCAAAATACGGCCCCTGCGTATGTGGTAATTTAGACGAGAAAGGAAAACCAGTTTTTTACTCCAAATGTTGTGGTGATAAGCCTGATAAGAACAAAATGTATTTTGATAAATCTCTTCCTGATTTCATAAATTCAAATTTTCAATTAATCGACCCTTTTTTGACAACGAACTTAGCTTTTAAAGGCCAGCTAGAGTTTCAGGTAAAAACGGATAATAACTTTAGGATATTAACCGATAAACAATTAAGATTACTTTTCAGCAGAGGAATCCCGGTTTACAATCCCGAGTCATATTTCTCCTTCTCTTTTTTGAAGGTGAATCGTTACTTATCATCTACTATCAATAAAGAAAGATTTTTTACAATTCTCTTTGAAATACTTCACAATGAAGTCCAAATTGCTATAGCGAAGTCTCTTTTTAACGGAGTCTTTCTTATGAGAAGAGAGCAAATAGACTCCCAACTTAAAATTAATTCGGCACGCATTGCAGAAGTTATTTTCAGAGAAACGGGGGAGGTTAAAAGCATCGAGGAAAATTTAAAAACAATTACTTCAATAAACCACATGAAGGCTAGATGGGTTCTTGATGATTGTGTGTTTAGAATTAGAGCACAATGGGATAAATTGTTGTATCTACTTTCAAAGGGTTATTTTGGTTTTTCGATTGAGTCACAGAGGTTTAGATTTGACATTAAGCAGGGTAAATTGGGAGAATTAAAAAGCAAATCTGCTTGTAACTACATACAGCGAGAATTTTTAAGTGCGTTTTGCAATTTAGCTCTCGAGACTTCCGAGTTGAAAAAATACCGAGACAATCTTAGTCACACAGTGTCAAATAAAATACAAAACTGTTTAGGTGGCCATATTGGAAAAGAAGTGAAAACCGTAGATGATTTATGGGAATTGGTAAGCACACAACACAGGTTGGCACAAGAAGCCACTCTTTGCGCTATTGGGGTAATTGTCTTTGGAGATTAGTTTGTTTTAGTTGCCACTTCTTTCCAGCATTTTGATTTCTTCCCAAAACTTTTTCTGTTGTTTACCAAATCTCCTTTTACGCATTTCAAGACCGTAACTTATATCAGCCATAAGTAAAATAATCAGGGTTTTGACTGCATAAGCATTTGCTTCAATAGTTCCAACCATTTTTTTAGCCTTTTCAGAATCAAACGGTAAATATAAATTTCTGTTTCTTCTATACAGTCTTTTGCCATTTCTAGCCTTATTCGCTTCGATCTCCCTTATATATAAATCATTGCCATAATCTTGCACTACCATTCCATGCTTTACTTTGTTGTGAAATTTTAACAGGACTTTTCTACCAGCAGTCCTATTGTGTAGAGATTGACTCTAATAGCTTATCTAAAAGTTTATAAAGTGTGGCCTCATCAGTTTTTAAATATGCAAGAATTTTATTGATAGGTGGAGTTTTAAATTTAACCAACAATCCCTTGCCGGTGCGTACTCTTGCGTATTGTTTAAGAATTTGGACAATATCATCATCAGTTGCCCAGCAGTTAATAAGATATTCCCATAGATCACGACTTTTTTTGTTTAAATTCTTGCGGTTATTCATAGCGGCTAGCCACATTGTTAGGTCTTCTGTAGAAGAGATTAATTCTTCGGTTATTCTGAGCATCATAATTTTTTGTTCTTCAAAATCACTGTTGTTTAAGAGATTGTTAAGGTGATTTCTTGAGCTAATTAGTCTTATCTTGAACCCAAAATCCTTATA
>Ga0209318_1000927_pt1 | contig 22594 bp, 28 predicted proteins | sample RifGroE1_FD_183999 | JGI IMG/M metagenome (GOLD analysis project Ga0209318, IMG submission 183999) | Groundwater microbial communities from Rifle, Colorado, USA - Groundwater E1 (SPAdes) (version 2) | ecosystem: Environmental > Aquatic > Deep subsurface > Groundwater | place: Rifle, Colorado...
GTGAGGGAATAGAAATTAAGCCGTAGAACGGCTGGCGTTTGACCCGTCCGGTTTCTTGGTCGGGTCGGAACGCTGGTTATGCCCTTCAGTGGGCTAGGAGGAATTGGTGGAATTATTTCTATTTATGGCAATAGTATTTTTGATAGTCATCTCTTTTGTTTTAGGCAGACATTGGGAAGCCTTTTGCATCAGAAACAGTATAGCCGAAACCGGCGTGGCTATATCAAAATGGGGGCACGGATCAAAAATCAAAATTGTCGGGACCGTTGAAGACTTTGAGGCATAACGGTCATGCGTTTCAGCGGGGTTTCATCCGCTGGTAACGCTGGTTAAACCGTGAATTGAGGCATTTATGACACTGGATGAAATAAAAGCAAAAGCAGATACATTTTTTGACTGGCCGAGCGATAAACGCGATTCAGTCACATACACCAGTGCAATGTTGTTTGCGTGGCACATAGCCAAAGAGATTGAAGAAAAGGAGATTTGATTATGTTCTGGATAGGATTTGCAGCGGGAACGGGAATTTGTTTTCTGGTTTGTATTATCGTCATCTCAGCAATCGGCACCCATGCCGCTGCTGCTAGAAAAGACTCAAACGAACGGCTGTATCAATATTGGGATAGCACAGATGCCAATATCAAGCAGTACATCGTAAAAATGGGAGATGTGGCAACGGCAATCAGAGAAAGCGCAAAGTCGGTTTAACGGCTGTGCCTTGTGCTGCTGGGCTTTTACAGCCAGCACCAAGGCATGGTTATAAATCGGTGTAGCCACGAAGCGAGGTAGTGAATGAAGGTCAAAAGGGTTTGGTCATTGGGTGCAGGCGTTCAGAGTTCCACCGGCCTGCTTATGTCTGACTGCGGAGAGATAGAGCCGGTTGATGTTGCCGTGTTTGCCGATACAGGGTCAGAGCCGAAAGCGGTTTATCTGTGGTTGGAGTGGCTGAAACAAGTAAGCAAAACGCCGATTATCACAGTGCAACAAGGGCAAGGCTTGACCGCTGCAATTGAAGCGGCTTGTGACGGAACCGCAAAAAGGGCAAGTTCTCTGCCGCTGTTCACGGCGAACGGTGGTCGGGTGTTTCGGCAATGCACATGGGATTTCAAGGTTATCCCGATCCGCAAGGCAATCAAGCCGATGGTAGGCAAGGCCGGTTGCGTTATGGTGCGGGGAATATCTTTTGATGAGCGGCAACGGGCGAAACCGTCAGACGTGAAGTGGGCGCGGCATGAACACCCACTGGTTGACATGGGGATGACCCGCGCTGATTGCCTCCGCTGGATGCTGAAGAAAGGCCACCCCCTGCCGCCCCGTTCCGCCTGTGTGTACTGCCCGAACAGATGCAATGCTGAGTGGGTGAAAATGAAGGAACTTTACCCGGAAGATTGGGCGGAAGCGTGCCGCGTTGACGAACTTGTGCGGCACAACCTTCCAGGGATGAAAGAGCCAGTTTTCCTCCACCGGCAAAAAGTACCGTTGAAAGATGCCGACTTGTACGCAAATATCAATCCGGATCAGCTGCAACTCGGTGATGACGGTTGGGCGGATTGTGAAGGTCTGTGTGGAGTCTAGGGAAGATTTATAACTTCTGAATATACCGAACACCAGCGGCTTTACGGATCAACCAATCGAAAGGATACAGCCATGACAAACACAGAATTAGAGCGGCTTTACGGATTAAAATCCCCGGATAATAAAATTCTGGAAAGCAGTCGGGTGCGTGATTGGCTGGAAAAACTGGAAAAGGAATTTGCCGTCGAACACAAAACGGATAAGACCCGCAAGACATACCGCCGCGCCATTATCCGCTTTATCCTCTGGAAGTTCCACACCCGCTGTCAGGATGTGGCTGAAATTGCCATCCGTAGTTATCTGACTCATCTGGCCCAGGACACCCATATATCATCCAAAACCCAGAATGTAGTTTTTAATGCCCTGCTCTACTTTTACCGCCGGGCTCTCGGCGTTGAACCCGGCAAAATAGATGCCGAGCGTGCGCCGCGCACCAATTACCTCCCTGTGATAATCCCGCGCGAGGACGTGGCAAAACTGTTTGCCGCTTCCCGAGGAATTTATCGGCTGATCTTTGAGGTCATGTACGGCTGCGCCTTGCGAGTCGAGATAGATTGCCTGGAGTTACGAGTCAAGGACGTTGACCTCTCCAGCATGCTCATCACTGTACGCAGCAAGCACGGCAGTATCCGCAATGTCGAAATACCAGAATCTCTCCGCGAACCACTTAGGGCTCAAATTGCTGATGTAAAATTCATTCATGATGCCGATCTGGCCGATGGTTTCGGCATTGTGGATCTTCCGGATGCCCTGGCCAGGAAATATCCGACTGCCGGCAAAGAGCTGGGCTGGCAATATCTTTTCCCCGCCCAATCTCGCTGGATAAGCCCTGACGGTCGCCAGGGCCGCCCGCACATTCATGTGACCGCCGTACAAAAGGCATTCCAGATCGCCCGGCAAAAGGCCGCCATAATCAAGCATGTCACCCCGCACTGTCTGCGCCATTCCTGCGCCACTCATCTGCTGGAGGATGGCGTTGATATTCGCCTGGTGCAGAAGCTGCTCGGCCATGCCAAAGTCACCACCACCGAAATTTACACCCAGTGCACCCAGCGCCGTGCCGGTTATCGCAACCCTTTGGATCGCCTGCTCGGCTTTGCCGAGGATATCATTGAAATCGCCATGCCGGATGATGTGCGCCGCTGGCTGATCGCCCATGCCTCCCGCCTGGGCCTAACCCCCGCCGAAGATGCCCGCCAGATACTCGCCCTGGCTGCACAAGGGAGTATGCAATGAAGCAGACCAGCCCACTTTACCAATTTCCCGCCACGCGCTTTGTCTCCAACTCACCCTGGCGGCAATGGTGGCATCTGCTGTCAGAGGTGCTTGAGATCGGTCTGGCCCTTCTGACCGGGAACATTCAGCACGCGGCTGCCGAAACCTGGGATGTTAAGCAAAGCAGCGAGACCCTGCACCGCATCCTCTCGGGTACCGGCGCAGATATTGAAATGGCCCAAGACACTGTAATGGAAAATTGCCTGACTCGCGGATATTACAACACAGGAAAAACCGCATGATCCTCGCCCTGGTACAAAACCACGTAACCCTCCGCAAGCAAGGCGCGCACTATGTCGGCCGCTGCCCAAAATGCGGCGGCACTGAAGCCACCACACGCTTCGTGGTTAATATTGCCAAGGACTTTTGCCAATGCTATTCGTGCAGCTTCAATGCCGACCCGATTCGCTTCCTGCGCGAGATCGAAGGCAAAACCTGCCCGGAAGCTCACCGCACCCTCGGACTGGATTGCGATAACCCCCACTGCCCGGTTTGGGAGAAATGCTCCAAAGGCAAAGGCGAACGCCCAACCTCGCAAAAATCAACCATGACCACCCCGGCTCCGGCTGTCGACCGACCCACCCCCGGATTTAACGCCAGCGCCGCCACCACCCCGCCGGATCTCTGGCAGGCCAAGGCCGCCAAGCTGGTAAATCGCGCCCACCAGGCCCTGCTGGATACCCCCGAGCAACTGGCCTATCTGTCCTCGCGCGGCCTGCCCCTCGCCGCCGTCATCAAATACCGCCTCGGCTATGTACCCGAGGATTTTTACCGCGATCGGTCCTCCTGGGGTTTGCCCGAAGAATTGTGGCCGGATGGCCGGCCTAAAAAACTGTTCATCCCCCAGGGCATCCTCATTCCCTGGTTTATTGACGGCCTCATCCACCGCATCCGCATCCGCAAGCAGGCCCTGCGTAATGCCAAGGATGGCCGCTACTACTGGCTGCCCGGCAGCGGCAACGACATCATCTGCCTCAACCCCGCCGCCCAGGCTCATGTCATAGTAGAAAGCGACCTCGACGGCCTTCTGATCGACTGGCAGGCCGGTGACCTGGTTGGCACCATCCCGCTTGGCTCCTGTTCCACCCATCCCAAGGCCAAGGCTTTAACCTTACTGGAGAAAAGCCTGTGCATCATGGTGGCGCTCGATTTCGACAAACCGCGCTGGGATGAGGAAAAACAGCAATGGATCGCCCCAGGTGCCAAATCCTCCCTCTGGTGGGCGCAGAAATTTCCCCGCGCCTATAAACGCTGGCCAGTCCCAGACGGCAAAGACCCCGGAGAAGCCTTCGCCGCCGGCGTCGATCTGCCCGCCTGGGTGGTACTCGGTCTCCCCCCTGCTCTGCAGATCCGCGCCACGGTTCCTGATGACGTCCCGGCAGAAGAGCCCATCCAGGTTGGAATACCGGCCGTAGCCGAACCGCTCTACAAAACCATCACCGCCGCTGATGGCCGTCAGTTTATCCTGACCGATGACCCTGGCACCTACCGGACCATGACCGATGCCGGAAAGATCTGCTTTACCAGCGCAGAAATGCGCCTTGTGGCTCGTGCCGTCGATACCCCGCAGCAAGCCGCCCGCATCCTGGATATAAAAACCACATTCCCCGGCATCCGCATCACTGAAACAACCGATTTAAGGGAGATCGCATGACCGCTATAACCTGGGTGCTGACCATACTTTCCATCATCGGCGTCATTCTCAATACCTATCAAGATCGCCGTTGCTTCTATATCTGGATAGTCACCAACGCTTCCTGGGCCGTAGTCGATTTCAGCAAGGGCATTCACGCCCAGGCCGCTATGTTCACCCTCTACCTATGCCTGTCTATCTGGGGCCTCTATAAGTGGCGCCACAAAAAGCCTGTTCCAAGGGAGGCAATATGACCGAAGCCCCCACCCCGCAACAGCGCCTTGAAGCGGAAAAAATAGCAATTGATGCTATGACCGACACCACCGAGCAGGCTCTGGCCTCGGCTGCGCTGCGCCTCAAGATCGGGGCCATGAAAGGGGAAAAAGGTGCCCCGGCGGAACTGTCCCGCGCCAACAAGGCACTGGCCGACTACCGCGAACAGCAATCCGCCAGCGGCGACCGCTTCCGCAACCTAGCCGAGGCCTCGCGCTGGATAATTACCCAGGGCTATCTGGTATCGGACCGCAGCGTCCACAACCACTCCCGCTATCCCGGATTCCCGCACAAGCAAAAGGATGGCAGTTACATAAAAAAGCAGGTCGAGGATTACGCCGCCGCCACCTGGGAAAACCCGACTATCGGCAAGCCGGTTTCCGCAGGGCAGAGTGAGGACTACAAAACCGGCATACAGCGCGAAACCGAACGCAAACTCAAACTGAAAAATGATGAAGAGGAAGGTCGCCTGATCCGGGTGGAGGATGAGATCCGCCGGAGGGTAAATGTGATTGTCGGGCTCAAGATCGCCATGGAGAACCACCGCGCTTCCTTCGTACAGCTTCTGTCCGAGCGCATGCGCGATAACCAGGATACCCAACCGGACCAGCTCGATGAAGAGAGCCAGACCTGGCAGCGCAAAGCCCTCGATGACCTGGTTTCGGAAGCCGGGCACATCTACAGCGATATAGTCCTACAGGTATTTGCCGAAATAGGTAAGCAGGGCGGAGTTAAATTGTGACCACCGCCCCCGCACATACCCCCGAATCGTCTGCGGACTTTGTCCCCTTCTGCGACGAAGAGATCCGCGCCCTGGAATACCGGCGGCGCATCCCCGGTGGTGACTGGTCCGAGGAAAACATCTACCTCAAAAAATCCACCCGGCCAGGATGGTGGAAAAACGCCAACAACCCCCCGCTCAAGGGTATCATGGACATCTTCTCGCTCTGGCATGTCCGCACCGGAGTCATCCGCAAAGGCATCCAGACCGGCGGCACCCAGGCCTGCTACAACCTGCTGGCCCGCGAGGCAGACTACAGCAACGGCAACGACAACGCCCTGGTTGTCATGGCTGATGAGAAATCGGTAAAAAAGCACGGTGTCAATCGCCTGCGCCCCCTGTTCGAATGCTCGCCGAACCTCGCCGCCATCATGAGCCCCAACCCCGACGACACCACCGCCTACACCATGCGGCTGCTGTCCGGCTTTCGTATCGATGTCGGCTGGGCCACCTCCGAAGTCTCGGTCGCCTCCGAATCCTACCGGGTGATCATCATCGATGAAATCTCCAAATTCAGCAACGTCCAGAACATCGATGAAATCAAAGGACGCGCTACCACCCACGAAGATACAAAAAAGCTGCTGTTCCTCTCCTCTCCGGACATGAGCGGCACCGACCCGCTCCAGGCCGAAGAAGCCTCCTGCGATGTAACCTTCGACTTCTGGCCGGTCTGCCCTGATTGCGGCGAAGCCCAACCCATGCTATGGGACAACTTCACCTGGCCCAAACAGAACAGCCTGCTGCCAGGCGGCAAAGAAGACCACCCGCATCCCGGCGAAGTGCGCCGCCTGCATCTTGCCCGTTACGCCTGCCGGCACTGCGGCGTGCTTTGGGACAATCATGCAAAAAACAGGGCGGTCACCCTCGCCATGGCCCGCCCTCCCTACAGCGGCTGGATACCACGCCAGGAGGTAGCGCGCTTCAGCAGCTTCGCCGTCATCTACCCCGGCTGGCTCTCCCCTTTCGTCTCCCTCTCCGAATGCGTCGCCAAATGGATCGAGGCGCAAAATGAACTGAAAGAAACCGGGCGGGATGACAAAGTGAAGAAATGGACCAATACCGTAGCGGGTGAATACTATGCCCGTGAAGCAATCGGCGCGGTCACCACTGAACATCTGCTGCGCTACAAGTCCGATCTGCCCCGCAATCTGGTACCACCCGACACATGCTTTCTCGGCCTGTTGGCCGATACCCAGCAAAGCAGTTTTTATTACGAGGTTTGGGCTTATGGTTTTGCACCCGCCTATAAAATGCACATGGTCCGCCATGGGATTGTTGAGAAGTTCATCGACCTGGAGGGCCTGATACTATCGGAAGAATTCAAAGACCATAACGGCCTGATCCATCGTATCGGCCCCGGCCTGCTAGACTCCGGCGGCACCCGTCGCGGTTATCAGAAACACAGCCGCACGGTCGAAGTTTATGAATGGTGCAGCCAGCATCGGCAGATAATACCAATCAAGGGCTTGTCAGGCCGCACCGGCGAAATGATCAGTTACAAGGAAATCACCACTTACCCAGGAACAAACAAACCGATTCCCGGCGGCCTCAAGCGCGCCAACCTGCGGGTAGACCTGTTCAAAGACGAACTAGAACGCCGCCTCGGCATCGAACCGGATGATCCAGGAGCACTCTCTTACCATGACGGCATCGACTCAGATTTTGCCAAGCACTACACCGCTGAGACCAAGGACGAGTCCGGTACATGGATTCACAATAGAAAGCACCGCAACGATTACTGGGACTGTAACAACTACGCCGTAGCATTGCTGGAGATGATGAGGCTCAGGATACCCAGAATCGACACACAGGAACCGCCCGGCCGAAAAATACGCAATAGCGGAGTCCAATAAACCCGACAGGAGAAACACCATGGCAAAAGTGAACAAGATCGTCAGCAGCAACCCGCCCGCAGCACCCGGCAGTCTGGATATCCGTCTCAGCCTGCAGGAGATCGAACAAGCCAAACAGCAATTCATCGAACGCAATATGTCCTTATCCCGTGAGGAATTTGCCGGAATGTTCGGCAAGGAAATCAAATGGGCCGGCGAACGCATGAAAGACGGCTCGGTCGTGGTCCTGGATGAATTCGCCAAGAAGACCGAAAACGGCTTTCGCTTCAGCAAGTCCGCCCGGATCTGCGCGTCCTCGGCCCACGCCTACCGTGATTCGGTGATTGTCCCGGTCAATGGTGATATGGAGATGGAAGACGACGGTGAAGAGTGAACCGGCGGTGATTTCACCACGATCCAACCACAATATCTAGGCAACCGACCCAAAACCCACCCCAACATTTTGTGCTTTTGGTGGAGTTTGCCCCCCTTTACAAACAAAAATTAAGCTTTTATATTAGGCCCCAATATGTAGGGGCCTTTTTTATTTGCACCACAACATCTTGGAGCGACCATGCCAGACGAAAACGGAATAACCCTCGCGGATGCACGGGCTCAACTGGCCACCTGGCTGGCTGCCGATGCCGCCGTTGCCGCCGGCCAATCCTACAGGATGGTTACCGGTTCCGGAGAGCGCCAGGTTACCCGTACCGATGCCGCTGAAATCACCCGCAAGATCAACTACTGGCAAACACAGATCAACAGACTCACCACCGGCGGCGGCTGCCGCGTTCGCGGGGTAACCCTCATATGAGCCTGCCTGCGGTCGTTCATAATAACCTGGTGCCCCAGGTGCAAACCTCCCTGTTGGATCGCGCCATCGGCTATTTTGCTCCCGAGCGGGCTGCCCGTCGCCTACATGCCCGCATGCAGACCGCGGTTGCCTCCCAGTTCATGGCCAGCATCTCCGGCAGCGGCGGCTATGACGGCGGATCCCGCAATCGCCGCGAAACCAATTCCTGGGTACCTTTTGCCACCGATGCCGACACCGCCACCCTGTCCGACCTGAATGACCTGCGCAGCCGTTGCCGTGATGCCGTCCGCAATTTTCCCATTGCCACCGGCGCCGTCAACAGCACCGTCACCGCCGTTGTCGGCTCCGGCCTCACGCTCCAATCGACCATTGACCGGTCAATACTCAAAATGACTGACGACAAGGCCGAGGAATGGCAGCGCGGCACCGAACGCGAATGGCGCTTGTTCGCCGAATCCAAGGACTGCGACTGGTCGCGGGAGATGAACCTCAACGGCCTGTCCGAACTGGCCTTCCGTTCCACACTCGAAAACGGCGATGTCTTTATCTCTCTGCCCCGCAAAAAGCGCGCCCGCAATCCTTACTCTCTCTGCGTCCAGCTGATCGAAGCCGATCGGGTCTGCAATCCCAACTTTGCCCTGGATTCCTCCACCTGTGTCGGCGGCGTAAAAAAAGACCCGACCACAGGCGAAGCGGTCGGCTACCACGTACTCAAGGGCCACCCCGGCAATCTGCTCTATATCGATAAAGGCCGCTGGCAGTGGGATTATATCCCCGCTTACGATCCAAAGACCGGCCTGCCCAACATCATCCATCTCAAGCGCCCGATGCGCATCGGCCAGACCCGCACCGCCCCGTTCCTGGCCCCGGTGCTGGAACCGCTGCGCATGATCACCCGCTACAGCCAGGCTGAACTCATGGCCGCCGTGGTCTCGGCCATGTTCACCGTTTTTGTGAAGACTCCCGCAGCCACGGGCCTCGGCAACATGGGCGCAGCCCCCACCGGTGTCGGCGGCGGTGTGGTTTCCTATGGCGCCAACAACGCCAGCCCGGTTACCAGCGGTGATCTCAAGCTCGGCAACGGCATGATTGTAGACCTGGCCCCTGGAGAAGAAATCGAGATAGCGGAATCAACCCGGCCCAACTCCGGTTTCGATCCGTTCTTCATGGCCATAGTCCGCCAGATCGGCATTGCCCTGGAGATCCCCTACGAAGTTCTGATCCAGCATTTTACCGCCTCTTACTCTGCCGCGCGGATGGCCGTCGAACAGGCCTGGGTGTTCTACCTCGGCCGGCGCTCCTGGCTGGTGGAAAACTTCTACAAGATCATTTACGAAGTGTTCATGACCGAGGCCGTGGCACTGCGCCGCATCGCCGCCCCCGGTTTCATGGCCTCCCCGCTCATGCGCATGGGCTATCTGGGCGCGCAATGGACCGGCCCCAAAAAACCGCAGGTGGATCCGGTAAAAGAAGCCAACGCCGCCAAGATCCGGGTAGAGGAGGAATTTTCCACCCGCGCCCTTGAATCCGCCAACCTGACCGGCACCGACTGGGAGACCAACCACATCCAGCGTGCCAAAGAAGAGCGCATGCGCCGGGACGACGGCACGGTCATGGACCAGGTTGCCCCGCCCGCTGCCCAGCGGCCCGAACCAGAACAGAATGAAGATTTACCGGAGGCAGTATGAAACTTATCGACATCGTCAATGGCGCCTGGGCAATAGAACCGGCCATGCTTAACGAAATCAGAGGCATTTACGCCACCCATCTGCGCGGCGAAAAAATCAACCTCGCAGCCATAGAGGCCTCGCTGGGCCGGTCCTTGAAGAACGGCAGCCACGGCTATGAAGTGGTTGATGGCGTTGCCATTATCCCGGTCATTGGTGTCACCGCCAAAAAAATGAACATGTTTGCCGACATCAGCGGCGGGGCCTCCACTGAGCTAATCGGCAAAGACGTGCGCGCAGCAGTCAACGACCCGGCGGTAAATTCGATTATTCTGCACATAGACAGCCCCGGGGGAACGGTTGACGGCACCCAGGCGCTGGCAAACATTATTGCCGAGGCCCGCACCAAAAAACCGATGGCCACCCTGGGTGATGGCGTGCTCTGCTCCGCTTCCTACTGGTACGGCTGCGCAACAGGTGAGGTTTTCATTGCCGACGATACCACCCGGGTCGGATCCATAGGGGTTGTCACCGGGCATCGCGACATCTCCGGCTGGGAAGAAAAGCAGGGTCTGAAAACCACAGAAATCACCGCCGGCAAATACAAGCGCGTTACCTCCGCTTATGCTCCGCTCTCAGCTGATGGCCGGGACAGCCTGCAGGCTGACGTGGATTACATCTACAGCCTGTTTGTCGATTCAGTGGCAGCGGCTCCCGGTGTCGACGTAGACACCGTATTGCAGCACATGGCCGATGGCCGGATATTCACAGGAAAAGCGGCGATTACCGCCGGGTTGGTGGACGGTGTTTCCACCTTGCCCCAGATGATCGAGCGCATGAAGTCGAAAAGCATTGCAGCCGGTGGCGCTGCGCCCATTACAGCATCAGACGAGGAGCCAATTATGAACATTCAGGAATTGCAGGAGAAGCACCCGGAATTGTACCAGGCGGCGGTTGCCCAGGGTATGGAAGCCGGAGCAGTAGCCGAGCGCGCCCGCATAGCAGCCATCCAGGCCACGGCCCTGCCCGGCCACGAAGCCCTGGTCAAAAAATGCATCGAAGAAGGCGTGTCGGCTGGTGATGCCGCCAGCCAGATCCTGGCCGCCGAAAACGCAAACCTTGCGGCCATCGCCGATGCCTTTGCCTCCGGAGGCGCGCCGCCGGTAGATGCGGCCGAATCCGGCAACGTGGAGCAGGAAGCCACCGCGCGCGCCTCTGTCGTATCGGCCGCGGTAGACGCCGCCAACGGCAAACGTTAAACGTCATCCGCCCTGCCTGCAGGGCTGGAACAAATTTTAGAGGAGAATGAACATGAGCACTGAAACCTACACCCCTGACAGATTGATCGCCGGCAGCTGTGAATGCAGCACCGATACCGCCACGCTGCTCTCCGGTCAGAATCTTGCCCGCGGCGCCATCCTCGGCAAGATCGCCCTTGCCCTGGGCGCAACCACTCCCGGTACAAACACCGGCAACGGCGATGTCACCGGCGAAGCCATCGGCGCCAATACACTGGTCGGCAACTACGTCCTCACCTGCACCGCCGCCGCCACCAACAGCGGCACCTTCAGTGTTGTCGCCCCGGATGGCCGTCGTCTCAAGGACGCCACCGTGGCCGTGGCCTATGTAACCGACGAAATCAGCTTCACCATCGCCGACGGCACCGAAGATTATGTTGCCGGCGACAGCTTCAGCATCGCCGTGGCCGCCGGATCCGGCAAGCTGGTGATCGTTGACAGCACCAACGTAGACGGCTCCAACGTTCCCTACGCCATTCTGGCCACTGCCACCGATGCCACCAGCGCCGACAAGGTTTGCGGCGTCTACAAGTCGGGCGAATTCAACGACAACGCCGTAACCGTCGGCGGTGAGGATACCGTTGCCCAGCACAAGGAAGCGCTCCGCGATGTGGGCATCTTCCTCAAGGCAACGCTTCACGCATAACCGGTCCTGTCCCGAAAATTAACCGGCTTCCCAGCCTTAACCTTTCTTGCGGAATAATTATCCGCCCAAAGGAGAATCACCATGAACCGCACCTTTTGCATCTACGCCCTTCTGACCATCTGCGCCATAATGGTCGGAACCCTGATTCAGCCTGTTATCAGCCATGCCGCTACCGACAGCCCTGTATTGCCGCTGCTGTTCTTCGGCACGGTCAGCCTGTTTGAAACCCGCACCCTGATCGACATTGTCAGCCAGATGAAACGCCCCAAGTCGTTCCTGCTGGATACCTTCTTTCCTGGCACCAAAACCTTCGATACGGAAAATGTCGATATCGACATCTACAAAGGCAAGCGCCGGATGGCCCCCTTTGTCGCACCCAACCTGGCCGGCAAGGTGGTTGAGCGTCTCGGCTTCAGCACCAGCTCCTACAAGCCCCCTTACGTGAAACCGAAAATGGTAACCACTGCGGCCGACATCCTTAACCGTCCCGCCGGCATCACCCTTTATCCCGGCGGCATCACGCTGGAGCAACGCGCCGCCCAGCAGGTCGGCCTGGATCTGGCCGAGCTTGATGACATGATTATCCGTCGTGAGGAGTGGATGGCGGCCCAGGTGCTCAATGCCGGCACGGTTGTTGTGCAAGGCGACGGCGTAGACGACACCATCGATTTTCAGATGGATTCCACCCACAAAATCACCATCTCCGTTGCCGGCGACAAATGGAGCGCCACCACTGCCGATCCGGTCAGGGATCTCGGCACATGGGCGCGCCTGTGCCAGAAAGACAGCGGCATCACCCCCAATGTCTGTGTCATGGGTTCATCGGCTGCCGCCGCGTTTATCGCCCGCGTCGGTTCCAATACTGCCCAGCTCTCCAGCATCAAGGTCACCCTCGGCCAGATCAACCCCCAGGCGCTGCCCAACGGCGCAACCTTCATCGGCACGGTGATCGCCCCGGGCGTCAACGTGGATGTCTACAGCTACGACGAATGGTATGTGGATGACGCCGGCGCAGAGCAGCCCATGGTCCCTGTTGACAAGGTCTGGCTCGGCTCGTCCAACGCCCAGAACTGCCGCCTGTATGGTGCCATCAAGGATCTCAGCGCCCTGGCGGCAATGCCGCGTTTCCCCAAATCCTGGGAAACTCCGGACCCGTCCGCCCGGTTCATCATGGTCCAGTCTGCCCCGCTGATCGCCCTCAACCAGCCTGACGCCTTCATCTCGGCCGACGTGCTGTAATGATCACCACCGCTGCCGATACAGCCATGTACCTGGCTGATTGGGGAGTCCCCCTTATTCTCTCCTGGCGTTCAACCCGCCAGGGGGGCATAGGTGTTCCGGATTATAAAATTGACCCGATACGTTTTTTGGAGCAGGGCCGCGCGATCCCGTCTTGCGTTGTAACCGTGGATAGGGCCACCGCAGCAATCCTCAACACCGAATGGACTGTCACTATTGACGGTGAAGTCCGGCCTGTAATTGAAATACCGCCAATCAAGGGCGAGCTGATTGATGTATACCTCGGAGACCCCAAAACATGCTGACCGTCACCGACATCGCTCAGGGCGTGATCGACCGGATGAAAGCCATCATCCCGGCCATGGCCACCGCCATCATCCCTGATCTGGACAAACCCGATCAAATGACCGGCCAGATCCTGCAAGCCAAATACCCGAAAGGGTTGTTTATGGTTGGTCACCAGGAATCAGAAGGCGCCCAGAAAACAGAATACGTCATCATCTCGGTCCTGTGTGCCGCAGTAACCGTGGCCAAGGTCGTCAAACTAGGCCAGGCCGCACGCATCGCCATTAACGAACACCAGATAAACGGCGCCACCCGTTTCGAGTTCCACCGGGATGACCCCATCGGCAACGAAGCCGGGATCTTTGTCCGCAACATCCAATTCCGCTGCGGCATCCCGGCTACTCCCCCCAGGGATACAGCCGGAGCCATAGCGGCCCTCAACCTCTAACCGGCGCGCAAGCGCCATTACCCTTTGCGGGATAACTACCCGCCAGGAGAATAGCCATGACACAAGCAGCGCAGATCGCCACCGAATATTACATGGGGCAGGGGATGGTGTTTATCGGCACCAAAGACGCCACCACCGGGGAGCCGCAAGGGTTGCGGCACCTGGGCAACGTCACCAGCCTGGCCACGACCCTCAAAACCAGTGTTATCGAACTAAAAGAAGCCATGACCGGCACCCGCGGCACGGCCAAGCGCCTCACCACCGAAGTCGGCGCCGGCTTTTCCGCCACTCTGGAATCACTCAACAAGGAAAACCTGGCCATTGCCCTGCGCGGTGAGGCCACCGACGTAGCCGGCAGCACCGTGGTCAAGGCCACTTACAAGGTTTTCAAGGGTTCCGTCGTCAAACTCGCGCATATCGGCATCAGCTCCGTATCTGTCTACGACGGCGCCACCGGCCTCACGGCCTACACCGTGACTGAGGATTACACCGTCAACAGCAACAACATCTCCATCCCGCTCACCGGCGATATCGCCACAGCGGATTCCGGCACCGGCGTGGATGTCCAGATCTCCTACACCTACGCCGCCCAGGAGAAGATCGAGGCCTTCACCGTTGGTGAAAAGGAATACTACGTCTATTTCGAAGGCCTCAACACCGCCGACGAAAACAAGGCCGTGGTTGTCGAGATCTACAAGGTAGCCATGGACCCGCTCAAGGAGCTGGCCCTGATCAACGACAAACAGGCCGAGATCGTCTTTGAAGGTTCCTGCCTCCTGGACAGCACCCGCGCCACCGGCAGCAAGTATTTCACCGTCAAGAAGATCTGACCCTGATGGAAGTTTGACCGAGGGGGCAACCAGCTTGCCCCCTGCATCAAGCCGCCAACAGGAGACGACCAATGAGCGCACCCGCCATTTACAACCCATTACTCAAGCACGGCGTCCCTTTCTGGCGGCGCCTTATTCTGACAGACAAGGCCACCGGCGTTCCTCTCGATCTGACCGGCGCTGTCTGCCATGGCAACATCCGCGATACCGCAGGCAATGTCCTGGCGTCGATTTCATTCATCCCCGCTGCCGATCCGACAACCGGCGCCATCTACTGGGGCCTGGATGATACCACCGTTCTGCCCGCCACCAACTGCCTGCCCGAGCTCCCCTATGATGTTTTTATCACCCCCGCCGGCGTCCAGCGCCTTTGTCCCGTTGAGGGACTGATGACCGTTGAACCTAAGCAAACGGTGCTGCCATGACCAGCGCAGAAATCATAATCGATGAAAGATACGAGCTCGAACTGACTGATGAAACCACATTGGTGGTCTGGATCTCCGACGCCGTTGTCGGCGCCCAGGGTCCTCCCGGCCCCGCTGGTCCTGCCGGCCCTGCCGGTGCCGATGGTACCCCCGGCGCTGCCGGACCAGAAGGCCCTGCGGGACCCGCCGGACCAACCGGTTCTGATTCCACTGTCCCCGGCCCTCCAGGTCCGCAAGGCATCCCCGGTGAACCGGGCCCGCAAGGCCCGGCAGGCGCCGATGGCGCGGCCGGTGCAGATTCCATCGTACCCGGTCCGGCTGGTCCGCCAGGGATTGAGGGTGACTCAGCATACGAGCTCGCGCTGTTGAACGGCTTTGAGGGTACGGCAGCAGAATGGCTGTTATCGCTGGTAGGTGAACAAGGGCTTCCAGGCGTACCGGGAGAACAAGGTGTTCAAGGCATTCCCGGCGCTGCTGGCGCTAACGGTATCGATGGCGCACCCGGTACCGATGGACTGACTACCAGTGTCAATGGTGTTAGTCAGGTTGCTGGCAATGTAACGCTAACTGGTTCCGACATCACCTTTACACCGATGGACGGTACGGGGAACCTTCCTGTTGAGATAAATACCCTCCAAGAGCTAGTAGAGGCTATTGACAGTCTGGAGATTGACACCTACACCGATGAGCAAGCGCAGGATGCGACCGCCGCCGCCATCGCCGCAGGCACTCACGCCGGGATTACCGTCACCTATGATGACGCCAATAACAAATTCTCGTTCAACACCAACCCCACACCATACAACTGCGGGACGGTAGACGCCAACGCGACCATAGACCCGGCCAACGGGCGCGACCAGTACATAACAATCGGTAACGCTGCAACAACCGGCATAACGCTGGCAATCACTAATCCAGCCGATACAAGCAAATCATTCGACATGAAGCTGGAGGTGATTCGTTCTAGCGGCAATCAGCGGGTAGTGACGCTGACAGGAACTAATTTCGTTTGCACAGGTGCATCGTTTGTAGGCGGAAAAATACTACCTTCCAGTGGTGCGGGTGCCTCCGATAAATTCAATCCGGCTTGGTGTCCACGACCAGCTGCTTATGAGTTTACTGACGCTCGTTATGATGTGAAGGCTTCATGATAGGGCATCCAAATCTTAAATGTTGGTGGTCGTTGAATGGCAACTATGCCGATGGTTCAGGCAACGGCAAAACACTGACGGCTAATGGAACGATTAGTTTTGTAGCAGGTGTTACTGGTACAGCGGCCAGCGGAAACTTTGGCAGTTCCAACTGGTTATCGCATACATCGATATTGGCAACCCCTATCGGAACCTCTGATTTTACTGTTTCAGTGTGGTTCAAAAAAGCAACGCCGCCAACTGCCGATTTTGGCCCTTGCATTTTAGATATAGGCGTACCAGACAGATCAACAACAATCAGGCTGGCTGCGGGAAAAACAACGGGTTACGCTAGTTTTCTGACCTATAACGCCGGAGAATATCCCGCGAGTTCCACCGTTAATATATGTAACGACAACTGGCGACACCTGTGTGGTGTACGAATAGGTGCCACCCTGTTTTTATATGTAGATGGTGTGCTAGTCGCTACTGCATCTGGCGCTGCACATAATATAACAGCATCTAATTTTAGAGTAGGTCAAGACGGCGCTGGCGCTTATGACGTACTAGGACCGGCAACCGTAGAGGATATACAGGTTTACACTAATTTTGGTGCTGGCTTGTCCGACATCAAGCGAATTAGGCAGGGCAAACACCCTTTAAGTAGGAGTTAATCATGTGGTACTTGAATGCAGTCATAGGCCGACCAATCATCGGCCATCAGAGAGAGTTTGCAGAGGGTCTGGAAGAAGTCACAGACGAGACAATGGCTTATATCGACTCCTGCCCTGCTGACTATATTTGGGATGGGGAAACGGTGGTCACACCATCAATGGTGGAGCCAACTATTGAGCCGCCTTATGTCCCGCAAATTATAAAAATGCGCCAATGTCAGCTATATCTCTACGATATTGAAATGCTTGAACCAGTTAACCAAGCAGTTTTAAATATGTCACCCAAAGCCCAGATTGAATGGAACACCTCGGACGAGGTTTGGCGTACCAGTCCCATGGTGGAGCAGATGCGGCTGATGTTCGGCTGGACGGTTGCGCAGATGGACCAGATGTTCATTGATGCCGCTGCGCTATGATTAAACAATACCTCATAAATCATCTTTACGCCCTCGACCGCTGGCTAAATGTCTTATTTGGCGGTAGCAGTAAAGAGTTCATTTCAACGCGGGTGCTGAACTATAAAGATGCCAACAACGTGGCAGGCTGGTGCTACCAAGTCCTCAACTGGATCGAGCCAAATCACTGCGAAAAAGCTGCCAAGCGTGACTACGACCCAGATCACAGTTCAGACGCCCTATTAAAATAAAACGGAGGCCACATGGATCAGCCAGCACAAAAAGGAATAGAAAGCGAAGTGCACTCGCTAGGCATGCAGATCGCTGGTCTGCATCCATTGGTAACGGAAGTTCATAGCCAAATGCCGCGCATTGCCGAAGCACTGGAAACACTGGCAATGGTTACGGCAAAATTGGAAAACAACACCGAGGACCATAAACGCATCCACTACAGGATCACCGGTATTGAGAGCAGCGTCAAGACGGTTATTGAAAACCACGGGGAACTCGAAGCAAGGTTTGAGGCGTTAAAGGATGAACATATCGTCTGCATTACTACCAAACAGGTGGAGCGCAGGGCCGAGCGTACATCCTGGTGGGCCAAGGCCAAGGCCAAGGCTGCTGAAAAGGTCATTGAGATAACAACGCTGGCGATTATCGGCTTCATCGGCTGGATGGTGATCTCGCATCTCAAGGAATATCCGCCTGCCGCTCAGATCATGGCAACACAGCCAGCGCACAAGGCAGGTAAATAATGGCCTACTGTCACAACATCGGCGGCGATTGCCCCGCAGGTAATAATGCCCTCAAGTGCGCCAACACTGATTGTCCGGCAGCACCCAAAAAAGATGAAGAAGAATCCCAGGTGCATCCAGTATGAGACTGTTAATCCTGATCCTGCTTATAGCTGCTCCGGTCTTTGCTGCCAGTCCTGAAAAGGCTCTGGTGGTAGTATTCGGGCATGAAGGCGGTTTGCAGTGCGACCCTTCCGATCCTGGTAACTGGACAGGAGGGAAAGTCGGGCTGGGTAAACAGGGCTGCACCAAGTACGGCATCGCCACCAATACATACCCAAAAGAAGATATAAAAAAGCTCACCATCGCGCGGGCCGCTGTTCTCTATAAAAGAGATTTCTGGAACCCTCTGCGCCTGAGCGAGTTTGAAAGCCAAGGCATCGCCAATGAGATATTTGATACAGCGGTTAATTGCGGAGTCGGTGCTGGCGGGAATATCGTTATCCAGCTGGTGAACATCTTCGGGCCAGCACATTACAAACTCACCGGCAGACCCAATGCCGAGCAGGTGGAGTGGATCAACAAATACACCAGGAAGAAAGTCAACCGCACTACCTTCTACAAGGCACTGAATGTCCTGCAGGGTGAACGCTACCTGATGATCATCCGGAACAACCCGCGCATGATGAGGTATTCAAACAGCTGGTTCAGTCGGGTCGGTGGGTAAAATGGAACCGCAAGCTTCAGATCTGGACAAGGAAATTGATTTGCTCTTATCCGCCGAGAAAGAAATTGAAGCGCACCGAATGAGGGCGATCAGCGAGCGAGTGGCGCACCAACTTTCAGAGGAGGTAAATAGTGACTGCAGCCTATGTAATCATAAAATTCATCACTGACAATCCCTGGCGCATGGCCTGCATTGTCTTGGTTATTGCCCTGGGCGCCCTCGGGCTGTTCACAAAGTTTCAATCCTACAAGCTAGAAGCTTCACAGCTCAGGGAGCAGGGGTTTAAAAACCAGCTGCAAGCCCTTACCACAGTATCTAAAATCCAGGACGCCAAAATCGCGGCCACAACCGAGGAATTATCCCGCGTTAAAAAACGCCAGATCGAGACGTCCAAGAAACTGAAAGCCATGTTCGACAATTGGCCCGAGGATTGCGGAGAAGCTACCGCGCAAGCACTGAAGATACTACGGAGGGGTAAATGAGATGGCTCCTATTATGTTTGCTGATGACCGGCTGCTGCAAACCGGTCTACATCGCTCGATGTCCAGCACCCCCACCGCTGCCGATTACCGCATACCAAACGGCTGTACTGCCGGCGACTACTTCGACGGGGAATATCGTCAAGGCGCTGGCCCAGGATCTTATGCAGTGCCAGGACACGGAGGAGCAACTCCGCCTGATCCTCAAGGGCTATGAAGGGATGGATATCAAATGACCTGCGAATCCTGCAAATCCTGTCGGTTCTATCTGTTCACCCCGCGTAAATGTTCACTGACTCAGGCTATCAGATCCGCGTGGGACTGGTGCGCCAACCACACACCAAAGGAGATCAAATGAGCAGGCTTTCAAAAAAAATCATTATAGGTGGCAAAAAGATCACCTTCACAGAAATTCCAGCCAACACAATCCTTGGGCTATTCCGAGGGGAAAACCCAGTATATGAATTACCGGTGAATGCAGCCTTCGCGGAATTTGCGCAACTGATCCCGCTGGCTATTGATTGCCCGTTGGAGCAGATCCTCGACCTGGATATATACGGATCAGATATGCTGGCTATCGAGGAAGCTTTCAAGGAGACCAATCCCTATTTTTTTCAACTAGCTCTCCAGCTCGATCTGGCCGGGGAGCTGATCCGTCTCGTAAAAGCTCTTATCGGTTACTATTGCAGTGTATCGCCTTTCTTGTCGAGCGTGGCCATTCAAACCCCGGACTGTACGGAATGCAATTCATGATGGATTTGATCGATGCTCACAATGAATTGAACAAGGAAGGTTAATATGGCCAGCGATAACAATAAAGTTTCAATTAGAATTGAAGCCATTGATGAATATACAAAGGTCTTAGGCGCCGCTGGTCAGGCTGGGCGCAAGCTGTCTCAAGACTTTGCGAACCTGAACATCAGGAGCGCCCTGGACATTCAAGTAGAAAAGGCGCGTATGGTGGCCTCGTTCGAGGCGATCAAAAAAAGTGGCATCGCGTCTGCTGATGAGATCAAGCTTGCCTATAAGGCACTGCAAAGTCGGCTCAGTGAAATAGATCAGAACCCTAAGAAAGTCGCTACAGGCCTGCAAGGTGTCGCTAGTATGCTGGCGCAAGTTTTTGCCTTGGAGCGGGTTGTTACCTTTACCAAAGCCAGTTTTGACGCATCTCTGGCTATTGACAGCATTACCAGCAAGCTGAAGGTGATGAGCGGCAGCAACGCCCTTGCTGCAAAAGAATGGGAATACATCCGATCGGAATCCAAGCGGCTGGGGTTGGCTCTGCTTGAGACGGCGGACTCATACTCTACTTTCGCCGTGGCTACTAAGGGAAGCAGTATCGAGGGGGCTAAAACCAAAGAGATTTTCAGCGCCATAAGTGAGGCTATTACCGCCTTGCATCTACCGGCAGAAAAAGCCTCGGCGGTAATTTACCAGTTCCAACAGATGGTCTCAAAGGGTAAACTCAGTATGGAGGATCTCAAGACTGCCTCTGAGTCATTCCCGGGCCTGATGGGGATGATTGCATCATCGCTCAATATCACCACTAGCGAGCTGATGAAGCAGATGGCCGCGGGAAATCTGATGGCTGCTGACGTCCTGCCAAAGCTGGCCGAACAGCTGCATAAGACCTATGGTCAGGCAGCCGAGGAGGCAGCCACCAAGGGCCGGGCCGCAATGAATGGCTTTAAAACTGAAACCTTTCAACTGATGTCACAAATTGGTCAGGATGTCGGCCCCGGAATAATAGTCATCGCTAAAGTCGTAACTGCTGTAACCAAAGCAATTATGGTGACAGTGCAGACAGCCGGGCAGGCGCTGGCTTTCCTGTTTGAGTCGGTTGCAGTCTATTTCGATCCAACTACATCGATCAGCCAGAAAATTGCAAAGTTCAAAGCGTTGGGCGCGCGCCTCGTTGATGGTGCCAGGGAAAACGCTAATAATTATTTTGGGGAGACAAAGAAGCTGGCGGCCGCCGATAAGGAAAGCCTTGAGGATAAGATCCGCAATGACCAACGCCGCCGCAACGAGGCTAAAAAGACTGGTGAAGATCTGGCAAAGAGTAACCTGGAATACGCCAAACAGGCAGGCGATGTCGAGGCACAACTGTCGGCTGAGATGGATAAGCAGTATGAGGAACGAAAGAAGATTGTAATTGATTTTTATAACCAGAAAAAAGCCTATTCCAAAAACGACATTGAGGAAGTAACTGCCGAGCAGTCCAAAAAACTGAAGTTGATTGAAATTGAGAGGCAGCACGCTCGTGATCTGGAGATCGTTAAGGTCCAGCGCCGCGCCCTTAATCTCGCCGGTCTAAAGAACGAAGTCGATATGGAAACACTGCTGATACGGGAAAAGGTATCGAAGAATGTCATCACCGAACGCCAGGGTGAACAACGGATCACGGCCTTGGTAGTGGCATCAAACCGCATGCAGTACGAGTCCAAAAAGGCCGTCACCGACAAGTATGCAGAAATATATGGGCGGGACAGTGAAGAATATAAAAAATTACTTCAAGCCCAGGAAACGGCGCACAAGGAATTTCTATCCAGCCGTTTATCGGCTTACCAGAAATATTCCGACCAGATCAAGAAGTTCGACCAGGAAATAAGGGATTTCCGCATGTCGATAGAAGAGCGTATCCGCGACGCTCAACAGAAAACCATGACCGACAGTCAGAAATATGCGGATGATCAGCAACGGGTTAATGAGGCACTGGCTAGAAGCAAGGCGGCCTTAACTGCTGGAAACAAAGATCTGGCGTTGAAAGAAAATGAACTTGCCCTTTCCTTGGCCAGCCGTTTGCTGGACAAAAAGGTCGAAACTGACAATAAAATGGTCGCAATTGAAAAAGAGCGCGTGGCAAGGATCGAAGAAATAAATAATCAGTCATTGGGCGCTCAGACAGACCAGCAGAAAAAGACTGCTGATATTGCCAAAGTAAATGCGGATGCAGCTCAAAAACAATTGGCAGCGGAAAAAGAAAGAAGGACTGTGCTTGATAGTGTGACAATTACACAAACCGCTTATAAACAGATTCTAGAACAGCAAACCGCTATCAACCAGGCACAGACGCAAGAGGTCAAGGCCGCGCGAGACGAACTCCAAAAGATCGCAGATATAAAAATAGATACCAAAACTTTTGCCGTGGCGGTAGAGGGATCTTCCTTAAATCTGGTTAAATCCGTTATCTCTGACCTGACCAAGACCGAAACCAAAACCATCCTGATCAATACCGTTGGCGGTGGTTCTTACAGCGGATCAACTACCGGATTCTTTGCGGGCGGCAAGGTCGCCGGCGGTTCACCCCTGCGCGATTCAGTCAGTGCCATGCTGGCCAAAAACGAATGGGTAATCAACAACCGCGCCGCCGGGTTTTGGGGCGATAACGTCATGGCCGCCATCAATAACCCGCTTTCCGCCGCTGGCCAGCA
>Ga0209318_1000928_pt1 | contig 22577 bp, 39 predicted proteins | sample RifGroE1_FD_183999 | JGI IMG/M metagenome (GOLD analysis project Ga0209318, IMG submission 183999) | Groundwater microbial communities from Rifle, Colorado, USA - Groundwater E1 (SPAdes) (version 2) | ecosystem: Environmental > Aquatic > Deep subsurface > Groundwater | place: Rifle, Colorado...
CGCGCTGTCCGAAGCCCTGACGCTCGCGCTGCCCCAAGCCTCGACGCTCGCGCTGCCCCAAGCCTGGACGCTCGCGCTGTCCGAAGCGAAGACGCGACCACTCTCGACGGTGTGAATGCCCGTGCAGAACACGGTGTACTCGTATCCGTCGAGTGTGACGGTCTGCCCGTCGAGTGAGGGGTCGATGGTGTCTCCGGCCTCCCACGCCGCGACGGTCGGGTACTTGTCGCGCAGGTGCCTCTCAGCGGCTTTGTCGTGGCTCGCTTTCGGCACGAACGTCTGACGATCCACGGTCAGACCGTCGAGCCAGGAAGCATCGGGCCACCCTTTCGGCGGTTGCCACTCGTACAGGTTGCACTCGTCGTGCTCGGCACCTTTCAGGCCGTGGAGGGACATGATGGTGGTGTGGGAGTCGGTCAGACCCATGCCGTCCAAGACCTTGCCGGAACGGGTGACTACGAAACTGTGACGGTTACACATCTCTTAGTGCTCCTTCCCCTCGGTTGAGGTTCACGTTACAGGTCAGTGCGGAAATGTCAAGGGTTGTCAGGACTCCTCGCCGAACACTGCGCGAATGTCGTCGCGCACGGTGCCTGTCATGGTCTCTTGGTTGAACAGAACAGCGGCGACGGTGGGCTGGTGGGTGATGAGCCAGCCGAGGATGTAGGCCAGAAGGTTCTCGGCCTCGGTCATGTCCTCTTTGTTCTTCACGGTTGACTCCTCTCCTAGTCGTCATTCACGGGCAGGACTATGCCCGTGTCGATCTCGTCCGCAAGCTCGCGCAGACGCGAGACGGTTGAGACGATGTGGCGGATAGCAAGTGTCTCGCACTCGGCGTAGACATATGGTGCCCTCGTGAGGTCGTCTGCGAACGCTCGGAGGGTTGCAGCGAGGCTCGGGGTGGTGGACGTAGGGCGGTCTACGCAGTCGGGTGAGCCGAACTCGGCACAATCGACGCTCCCGCAGGGACGCCACGCACACGTTTCTCGGGCTTTCACGGTGACACTCCTTTCGACGGGTGACTCTCACTGATACGACTGTACGCTTGTGTGCGGTAATGTCAACTAGTCTCTTGGCTCGGGGTCAAGAGTGACGGTCACGGTGCCGCCATTCTCGGCGGTGAACACGAGTTCGACTACCGGCTCGCCGTAGTGTCGAGTCACGGTAGCCGCGCTCAGAGTCAGCGGGTGAGTGGTCGGCACCCACGGCTCGTAGTCGGGTAGCCCAATCGTCTCGATCTTGACGTTGGGTGCGTGAGAATGGTCGCCGCTCATGCTGTTTCCCCTTCCATCGGTCGTAACGTGATGGTCTTACCGTCCCTGCTGCGGCTCACGGTGATGTGACCGTAGCCCTTGTGCGTGCGCTGGTAGTGCAAGGCGCGGTAGAGGCGCGTGCGCTCGGCGGGGGTCAGCGCGGACACGTCGATGGTCTGCTCGGAGTCGTCTGCTGCGGCGAGCGCGTCGATGAGGGCGTCGGTGGTGTAGACCGGGGGCGTGCGAGGGAGACTAGTCACGTATATGTCGTCCCCGCGCCGTATCGTGCGGAGAGGGTACTTCTCCCCTCCGAGACGGATAGCGGAGTCGAGACAGGAGCGAACGGCGTCGGCGGTCAGCGTGTCGTAGTCGTACTCGGCTCTCGCGGTCGTGTGACCCTGGGCGAGAAAGTCGTCGAGTGCGGCAGTCCACGGTCGGCCCTGCGGTCTGCGCGTCCGGCCTACCCACCGTTTCTCGTCACGGGGCTGTCCCTTCGGAGGGATGGATTCGAGAGTGCAGGGAATCCAGGTTATGAGCATCTAGGACTCTCCCTCGTTGACATACTTCGTCACGGTCTTGACGTAGAACTTCGTGTAGGGGTTGGGTTCCTCTTGGAACAGAGACATGACGCCCTTGTCCACGAACGGCTGCATCTCCCTGTCCCAATCCTCCTGCCCGAATATCTCAATGAAGTCTGCCCTCGTGAGTTCCGCTGCGTCGTTCAGGTGTTGGTTGAAGACAGATAAGTAGGCTCCCATGCTCTCTTTCTCTGTCATTGCTCCTCCCCTCGGGCTTTGTGAATGGCTGTTCGGACAGCGAAGAGTGTCAGACCGGGAACGGTGTTGCCGATAGCCTTACCCGACGCCGTTACCCAGGCGTGGTGCTCGTCGATCAGTCGTTCCGCGGCCTCCAGCGCCTCCAGCATGTCCGGCGCGGCGGCGATAAGACGGGCGTTGGCTTCCTCCTCGGACGAGGTAATGAGGATACCGCTGTCTTCGTGCTGTCCGACCTGCGTTCGCGCCACTAGAGCGCCCGTCTGCTCGCTCCATATACCTAGGTTCGGCTCCAAGTCGTCTGCGTACCACGGCCCCGGCGTGTGCTTCGTGTCGTGCATGTCGTGCTCCCTTCTAAGGTCGAACCTCGCGGCATTGTCTTGACAGTCCATGAAACGCTCGGGGTGTGGGCCGCACTCGGCGGCTTGGTCGCACTGTCCACATTGGACACCCATTGGGTGCTCCTTTCTACTTGGTGAACATCTTGCCGTTGGCAAGGTAGTGCCAGTCGTTCGCATCGGACGTTTCGATGAACTGCTCCGGCGCGGTCTGATACTCGTACTCCTTCACGGCGTGCTCGGGTATCTGACCGAACAGGGCTTCGAGCCACGACGCAATCTGATCACGGAAACCCTCGGGTTCGTCGATCTCGTATTGGATGCTGTTCAGCGTACCCTCGTCGTAATCCGTCCAGGTCGTAAAGTGTACGTCACATACGATGCTGCGAGGATCGTAGTAGTCGCTCCCGGCCTGTGAACATTCGATGAAAGCGTCGCCTTTGAGCAGCATACGCCATAGGCGCGAGCGCAGGTCTACATGTGCCTTCGGGCACTTATCGAAGTAGTCCGCCACATACCTGTCGCGCCGTCCTCGCAGGGCGTCGGCAAAGAGTCGATAGTCGTCCACATGCAGGGTCGCACGGCTCCCGACGGTCGCGTAGTCGCCGCCGTTCGGGTTGCCGATAGAGTAGTCCACGGGATCGTTGCCCTCGCTCGCGTCGATACGCAAGCCTGCCTCTGTGAGTACGTTGTCGGTGAAGTCTTCGATAGTGCCTTGTACGAACCAGCCGTACTCCCATTCAGAGAGCGAATAGTCGTTCAGCGCACGCTCGAAACCTTCGGGCGAGTGCTCGCGTAGCTCCTCGGCGGTGTAGACGGTGTACTCTTTCGTGACGGTTTCCATTGTTACCGCCCCTCTCTACTCTCCAACGCTGCCAGTAGTGTGTCCCGCTCGTCCCATGCAGCAGAAAGCCGCTTCTGTGTCTCGGCGATAGCTGCGGCTATCCTCCGCGTGTCCTCGGCTCCGCATGTCCGCCCCTCCTCGGCGAGCGCGTCCATCGTGGCCTCTATCGCCTCCACGCGCTCCCGCGCCTGCTCTAGCCTCTCCTCAAGCGTGAGCCGTGGCGCGGACGGTGTGACGCGCTCAAGAAAGACGCGACCGCCACGGGTGAGAGCGCGCATGTGCGGAGGCAGGGAGCGCTTCACAGTCGTGTAGACGCCCGTCGCGGTGAGCATGGAGCGGTCGAAGACGATCTCCCCGTAGCGGGTGTCCAGGCTCTCGAACACGGTCACGATGTTGCGGTAGACGGTCGTGGGGACGAGCTTCTTTCGCCCCCTTCCCACGGGTGCCGGACGCTCCGAAACGGGGAGCGATCCCCATTTTGGCAACGCCGCTATCGGTATGACATAGGGCTGTACCACCGTATTCCTCCCTCCAAATCTAACTTGAATCGGGTCTAATCGTACCATCGTTTTCTCACTTGAGTCAAGTCATTCTAGTGAGAATTGTCCCAAATGGGCCAAAATCAAGTGAGAATTGAGTCGGAATATCGTGGAAACGAAATTACGTTGTGCGTTAACGCAGGTCAGAGTATTCGTTTTGATTCCACTGTATTCCGTAGGAGTCCCTAAAGAGGGCAAAACTAACTTAAAGAAGAAATATTTACACCTTCCCTTTAGGAGACTTTGTAGGAATACGGTGGAATCATTACGAGAGGTTTTCGGGGTGTCGGGATGCGAGGATACGAGAGTCTGAAGCGTTGTCCGGCGTACCCGCTCCCGTGTCGATAGTGGACGGGTGAGAGGGAGTGTGGTACAATCGCGGAATGACGAGTGGACAACGTACAGAGGGTGAAGAAGGTCTAGGCGTCAGCAAAGGCGCGACGTTTGAGACGCTTCGCAGGTATGAGCAGAATCCCGACATACCGATGGTGCATCCTCGGATAGCCGGGAAACTAGAGTCAACACAGAGCATGGGCATAGCACCGTCGAAACTGTATGAGGACAACGGACAACGGGTAGACGTGACATTGGCACTGGTAGAGCGGTGCAAGGTGGCGAGTCCTCCACAGACGCGAGAGGACGTATTGCGAGAGTTAGAGGGGTTCTTCACCTTCTGCGGAGTCAACAGGTATCCTCTCACACTGTCAGCATTCGCGGTATGGAACGGGATAACGATACATCGTTTCGATCAGCTCGCCAGGGACAACACGAACCGGGAACGTGCCGAAGCCTACGCACTCGCCAAGGAGTTCATACGAGGATTCCTTGAAGCTGCAACGATTGATAGTGCGATAAACCCTCAAGTATTTTTCCACCTCAACAAGGTTTACTATGGAGCGGTAGAGAATCAGCAGGTCACGGTACGTGTCGAGGATAACAGCCGAGAGATCAGCGATGACGAGCAGAGAGAACGAGTCTCGATGTTGTTGCAGGATTCGACGGTACATATGTCACAAGGCGAGGATGGAGTGTTCCGGGTAGACGAGTGACGTTTCCTCGCTTTGCGAGGGGCCGAGTGTCGGGTGTGTCTCATTCGTGCTCACCTGCTGAAATGTGCTCTCGCCGAGTGATGAGACGATGCGAGTATCCCGGTTCGTTCTCCCGGTAGGCTTTGAGATCAGCGCGAGCTTCGGCACGATTGTCGTACTCGCTCACGTCTTCCCAACCGTAGCCGGGAGTGTAGTAGCCCTGAATCACGTACACGTCACGAGTCTTGCGGACATAGGCCACGATAAACCCTCCTTCTCGCCCTCCTCACGCCCGTACAGACACGATAGAGGGTATAGTGGTACTCGGACACGTTCGGACGATTCTAGAGGCTTAGAACGCCTTAGAATCGCTTTAGCGTGGTGGAGTGAGTCTTGTATCCGGCTCGAACCCCCGCGTTGTAGACGCGAGTGAGGCGCGGAGCGTATTCCATAGCCTCACGTTGGCGGATTGACAAGCTTTCACCACGCAAGCCCGCAAGGTATCCCATGGTCCAGGCTTCACAAGCGGATTCGTAGCGAGACTTTCCGAGCGTGAGCGGCACTATCTGCGCGTACATAACCCTCAACTCCTTCTCTAGACTTCTTCCCTACTACGTAGGGAAGCTTCGGCAGTGTCGCCGCTACTGCACACTCATTCGCAAGTGTGCAGAGACGGGGATGCTACTCCGGGCGATCACAATACATCTGCAACGGACAGTCAGCGCATGGCGGGCACTTCATGCCGCGGGCACACTTCCGCATAGCGGCGGCGATGATTCGTGAGAGCACTATAACCACTCCTTATGGCAGAACGGGCGGGAACAGGACAGACAGACGGGCGATCAGCTCGCAGAACGGGCGCACGAGGTAGAGCACGGTGCCGACTGCGAGGAGGGCGGATAGGACGGGTAGGGGATGGATGCGCATGGTTAACTCCTTCCGTACATGTCGTACCCGCGTCTAGATATCAGTGCGTCGGCATTGGTCGGCTCGTATCCTTCGGGCAACGCCGACAGATCGCCGAACGTCCGCAGGTGATGATGTCTGATACAAGCTTCGGCTTGGGCTTTCCACACGGGACGCATAAGCGACACGAGCGCGGGAACGTCGGCAGGTGTGAAGCGCATGTGATTGTCGAACGTCGATAGTTCGCATTCCCTCAAATAATACGCGCCGTTGGCTTCGGCGTGCATCGGTACACCGTTATGGTCTGAAAGATGCAGAGCTACCAAGTCGGCAAACTGCGGGAAGTGTTCTACTATCGTGTCATGCATCGCGCCCCCCGCTATCATGTGGCCGGATACCAGAACGTCGGCGGTGATGGTGAAATGGGGAGCCGCGTTACCTCGCAGCATGTGCAGACCTCCGCATACGTTCATGCGGACACGATGTTTGTATCCCGGCCATTCGATCAGTTTCGTGGCTAGTACGGGTTCCATACTCTCTCACTCCTTCCTGTCGGTTACTCCTACATTCATACTACCCCATTAACGCACAATGTCAACAACTATTTTCTACCCTGGTAGGTAGGGGTAACGCGCCCTGCCGCCCGTCGCCTAGCTCCCCTCCTGCCGTCGATCCTCCGTCGATCCTGCCGTACCCCGGCCCTACCCCTATTGTCGGATATGCCACGTCGTCGTCTGTCAGGTGCCCGAGGAACCGACATAAAATCTCGTTTTAGTGCGTTAAACTATCCGTCCTCGAAGGACACCTTTCAGTTCTCGCCAGGACACACTTCAGTTCCCAACCCCACTTGCAAACCTCCCACACCTTTGCAAGAAACCGACCTCAGGTTTGCAAAGTAACATCCCCGATGTTACCGTGCAGAATCATGTTACACTCCTCCAGATACCTCTATACCCACCCTCACCTGCTCGTTAACGACACCCTCAAAGCGAATCTGCGTATAATCTGCGATATGGTTTGAGTCTATCGATCTGACACGGATTGATAGATACTGAAAAACCTGGGTTATACGCACATCCCACCGACCCTGCGTATAACCTTCACTACACCCCTCCGCTATTGTACTTTGTCCACTCACTTGACATTTCCTGCCGTTCACGGTACACTACACAGTAATCCGACTTCAGGTCGGAGGGGTAGGGTCGTACGACCCTCACCGTGACTCTCCACAAGGGTCTCGGAAAGTCGTAGGGTAGTGGCCTACGCCGTCTCGGGTTGATCGCCGGGATGAATGATGCCGGTCGCTCGGTTTGTCACGATACTCACCGTGGCCCTGAACGACCCCATAGCCTTCCTAGGGTTGCGACCGTAGGCCCGAAAGCCGCTTCTGTTGGTGGCAGAGCGGCTTTCGCATATCTAGTGGCGAATCATCCCTCAATCGTGTTAGTGATTATGCGAATCACGGTAGATTCCTTCCGTCAAGGGTGCTACACTCACCGCACCCGCAACGGAAAGGACACCACCATGAACGCACGGAAAGACCCCGAGCAGATCAAAGCCGAGAATCGTGCCGAGTTCTACCGTATCGTCAAGGAGCGCCTGGACTCTCGTCTGGAGAAGGGCGAGAAGTACACGACGACCTCCGACCTCTACCGTGGCTACGAGCCGCTTCATGCTGAGGGGTTCAACCCGACCGTCACACCCTCCCAGAGCGTGATGCAGGTGCTCGGGTACGCCGAGTACCGGGGCCGTCTGTTCTACGCCCGCGACGCGGTGACGCAGAAGGCCGAGCGTGCGAGCGCGGATAGGTACGCGCCGTACCGTCTCTACCTGAGAAGCGACGCCACGCCCTCGACCGGACACATCCTCGTGCCCATAGAGGTCACGGGCGAGGCCATCGGTGAGTACATCGCGCAAGCCAAGGGTGCCGACGACGCCACGGTGCACGTCACCGAGACCCCCGTGCTGTCCGAGCCGTGTGAGACACCCGTGCTCGACTTCCAGGCGCTCGCCGACGGCCTCACCCGCGTCGTGCGGGAGCAGTCGGACGTGATCGACACGATGCTCGCCGCACTGACCGCACTCACCTCAGGACAGAAGAACCCCGCCGCCCAGTGATGGGTAGCGGGGCTTCGGGTGACGCGGTGAGTCGGTTGACTACCAGTTCATGCCGACTCGAATCGGCTTCATCGTGTTGGTGTCTGCGTCACGCTCGGGGTCGAGTTCTGGGTCGGCTCCGTTGACCGTAATGCTTGGTCGGAAGTTCCCATCGCCGTCGCACGGTAGATGTAGCGTTCGCGAACAACCTCGACGACCAAGCATGTTCATCACGGCGAACAGGTGCTCGAACGCCTTGGCCTGTCCAGATGTCACGTTGTCGATCTCTACGACGAGTTTCATCGACCATCATCCCACACGGACACGAGGTCGGCCAGGCGCAGCGCCCGCACGATGCGCTCGGCGTCATCGAGTGTGGAGCAGGTAGCCATGTAGTAGCAATCACCGTCTCGGCGAGTCTCGTCGTCAGTGATGCCGTATTGCATTGGTGCGTCCTCGGGTGTGTAGATCTTCTTCACTTGTGTTATCGAGTAGCGTTCGTACATCAGTGCTGCCACCTTTCATCGTCAGCGTCCCACGGCTCGTCCGACCCCATCGGAGGGATGTCGCCGGGTTCCAGTTCAGGCACTTTGTAGCACCTCGGCATAGCGCACTGGTGGACGGTCATGGGGCGGTAGAAGGGACAAGTGCTGCACTCTCCGTCATCGTCGAATATAGACCGGAACGCCATCCTACTCCTCCACTCCCTCGATACTGACAACGGGTGTCGTCAGATACGGGTACTTGTTGTCGATGTCGAGGAACTGCATCCCGACCCCGATACCGCAGAACTGCATCTCGCAGGCCCGCCATGCACTCACGATGTCGGTTCTACGGTAGTGGGTCAGACCCTCGGTGAACTCATACACCGAGCCTGACTCCGTGGTGACACGCAGGACGGGGGTCATTGACGCATACCGTTCACAAGCGCGACCATGCCGAGCGTCCCTACGACCACCCAATATTGCCAGGTATACCACGGGTATCCAAGATAACCCATGAAGCCACCCGTTAGACCGAATGCGATAGTGTTGAATATGACTATCATTTCCCCTCCCAATGCTCCTGACACTGTGGCGGCTCCTTGAGAGCGTCTAGTGTCTCCAACCGTGTCTCGGGTTCCCCCGGCTTCGCCCAGCATTGCCACACATACCAGTCGCGGTGCACGTCGTCACAGGTCTCAGTGACGGTACAGAAGACGCACGAGCGGCATGTCATCGTCTATCTCCTACCGCATCGGCGAGTGCTCGATGGAGTAAGTCCCACGCGAGCAGACGCTTGCGAGGGAAATCAACCACCGCGCCTGTCTTCCACAACCGACCACCCTTGTCATACAGGCGTACGCTATAGTCCCCGCGTACACCCCGTGTCTCATCGGACTTGAATCCATCGTTTGCTATCTCGGCCACACCAAGCACTTCTGGTGGGCCGATACCGAACGGCACGAGTTCGACCGTGACCCGTATCATCGGTTGAACCTATCCTTCGCCAGCACGACCTCATGGTAGATGGGGATGTCGCACCGTACGGCGTGCTCGATCTCCTTGGCGACGCCGGTCGATTCAGCCGTGAGCGGGTCGGGACAGACGAACATTGCGTCGCAACGCTCCAGCAGGCCCAAGTCCAGCGCATACCAGAATTCGGGCGTGTGCGGGGCTATCATGTCATAGACAATCGACTGGTGGGGCACGTAGGGGAGCCAGCCTGCGTCCAGCAGTTGCTCGGCCCACACGACGGCGTTCCTCGTGCCGTGGCTCGGATTGGCCGAAAAGTAGCCCGCCACATAGATGACCGGACGGTCCTTCAGGAGCCAATCGAGCGGGTCGTTTTTCATACTCATCGAGACCTTCGTCCCGATGACCAAATCTTCATACTCAGTCGCCATACCTAGACACATTCTGACCTCCGAAGGCTTGTAGTCCGTCTCGACGCTCTGATGGAGGCTCACGGTAGAGGCTCCCATCCATCATGGAGTCTTGGAACAAATCCGTTTCCGCGCCATACGCATCCTCGACACCGCGCCTCTATGCCTTTCAGAATCTCGTATCGACAAGTGTGACATCCTCGGGCCATGTCGTACGGTTCGACCCTTTCCACGACATCCACAGACTCATTCGGGGTGGCGACCCCGCACGTAGATTCTCCGTGATCGGCGGGGCAATGGAACATGACGCCCTCGCCTTTCAGGTGCTCGAACAGGTAGCCCTTGGCGTTGAAGATGATGCCGTTCAGCGCCTCCTCCACCCCGTCACGGCTCGGATAACCCTCGTGTTCCATCCACAGATCGAGCAGGTGACGGTAGAGGCTTTCGATGTACACGTCTCGACTCATGCCGAGTTTCCAGTTCCCCGCTCCGCGCATCTCGCCGTTCGCCTGCCTTTGGTGCTTGAGCATGTAGCGACCGTAGGACTCTACGACAAGCGGTGAGTCGTAACCGATGTAGGACGGCTTACCCTCATCGTCGTCCCGTGTCGCTCCACTCTCGAACTCACGCATCACGACCACCCCATCAGTACGATGGCGTAGCAGACCAGCACGATGACCGTCAGCCAGCTCGTGAGGCCGAACACCCACTTCGACCACGGGTGTATCGGCTTGGTGTTGACGCCGACTCCGAGAAGAAGCGCGTGCCACGCCGCGAGACCTATCGTGAGATACAGCATCGCACTACCTCGCCAGCAGCATTGCATAGGAAGTGAGAACCCAAATGAGTGTGGTGCCGTAGATGGCGGCGAATAGCCGGTTTGCCCCAGACGTACCACTGACGATATTCACAATGACGCTGAGTGTCGTCAAACCAACGAGTCCACACACGAGATACAGCATTTCTCTCCCCTTCTAGTGGTGTCGCAAGCGCTCTTTGTAGTCACTTCGTGTACATCCCGGCCACCACGGTATCGTAGGAGCCGAGACGATGACGAGCCGACCGTCGCTCCCACACTCGGGACAGGCAGTCGGCTCGTTGCGTTCGGCGATCTTGCGGGTGAGTTCCCAGCGGTGCTTGTTCTCGCAAGTGTAGGTGTAGGTAGGCATCAGTTCGTCATCCCGAACAGCCACGCCATGATGCACTCGCGGCACTCGATGTCGGCTATCGGCCCGTCGATGTATGGGTCGCGCCCGGTATGGCGGAAGCACAAGTGCTCGTCGCCGGGACACCAGTCCACGCTCTGCGAACCGAGCACGGTGGCTATCTCCACCAACCGTCCGTACGGTAGAGTGACCTGTGTCCTATCGTCCATACGGTGGTACTCCCCTCTCGCGTACCATATGATGCCAGAGTATAGGCGTACTTCGCAACGGCTGTCAATGACTTCTTTGGACATTTTTTCCGCGTTCTGCTATACTCTGAGGCATGGATGGACGAAAGAAACGGATATACGGCAACGCTCATAGTCAACGTCGCCGAGAGTGGATAGCGACCCGCACCTACACCCGACCCGTGCTCGACATCGGGTGTGCCGAAGGATACATGACATCGGCGATCCCCTCGACAGTCACCGCCGTGGATGCGTTCCCTCCCGAGGAGTTCATCGCCGACAATGCGACGTTCCTCCAGGCCACCGTCTACGACCTGCCCTTCGATGACGCTTCGTTCTCCACCGTCTGCGCGTTCGAGATGCTGGAGCACCTCAGAAACCCGTTGAAAGCGCTCAGAGAGATGCGTCGGGTGTGCTCCGAACGGTTGTATGTCACCGTCCCATCGTACGGTGCGATGAGGCATACGGTCGGCCATCATAAGGACTTCAGGGACATCCGTTCGTTCGTGACCAAAGCCGGATTCACCGTCGTCGAGTATCGCGTCGAGTATCCCTACGCCTATCTGGAGGCGACCGTCGAGTGAAAGCGGCCTATCTCGTCACCCCGCCGATGCAGGGTTCCCGTTACAAGTTCATCGAGATGTTCTCGCGCCTGTGTCAACTCGACGTGGTGCCGAAACTGACGGCCAACTACGACTTCGCCATCGTGCGCGGCGACAAGTCCCGCGACTACCAGAAGGCGATGCAGCTCGGCCTGCCCTACATCCTCATCGAGCACGACGTATGGAGCGTTCGGGCGGGGGTTGAGACCGACAAGCACGAGCGGGAGATGATAGAGAACGCCGCCTGCGTGCTGTTCACCTCGGCACACCACGCCGATCTTGCGGCGAAGTACACCATCCCGCCCTCCGAGTACATCCACCTCCGCCCTCTCGCCAAAGACCTCGACTTCGAGCCGCTGCCCAAACTGCCGGGACGAAACCTCGTCTACGCGGGCGGCATCATGGGGTCTGAGAACGAGGACATCTTCGGCTATCGCAAGTACGCAGTGAGCGTCTTTCCCGCACTCATGGCGGCGGGGTGGACGATACACGTCTATCCTGCGTGGAACGCGCTCAACCGTACGAAAGAGTACGAGGCCATCGGCTGCATCATGCACGAGCCGGTGCCGCAGAAAGACCTCTACCGTGAACTCTCTCAGTATCAGGCGGGCTTTCAGGGCTACGCCGAGTGCGGGCCGCAGGAGTACGTGAAATCGTGCCGTCCGAACAAGTTGTGGGAGTATCTTGGGGCGGGCATCCCCACCCTTGGCTACAACACCGGCTCGGGTGCTCACATCTACGAGGGTAAGTGGGGCTACGTCGCCGAGACATGGGCCGACATCCCCGCCGTCTCAGAGCGCGTGCTGAACATGACCATCTCGGACGATCTACGGCGCAGCGAGGTCATCGACAATGACATCGACGCTTTCGCACGTCTCGTGGACATCGCATCGGTCGCCTCGGCGAACGCGATACGACCAGAGTTGCACTATCCCGTCTCACTCGCCACCAGGATAACCCTTGAGGACGGCACGGTGTTCCCCAAAGGGTTCACCATCGGTCGTGACATGGCCCGCATGTTGAAGGAGCAGGGCCACCTCACTGACCGTCGTATCGTCTGAGTGGACTGATGCAGCCTTTTATGGTATACTTGTGCCGTTGATTCACCTTGAGGAGTGAACGCACATGTTTGATGCAATCAAGCGGGCTTACGACAATCCCGAAGTCCGTCGCGGCGTCTACTTCGTCGGTGCCGTCATCGGTGCCTACCTCGTCGTCTCCGGTGTCGTCACCGCCGAGAGCATCCAGAAGTTCATGTCGGACATGGACAACATGACCGGCGTCGTGCTGTCGGTGACGAACCTCCTCGCTGCTCTGAACGTGAAGCGATGATGGAGCGAGACCACTAAGGTTCTGACATGGGTGGCCGTGCATACAGGACAGATGTGACGGGGCACGGTCGGCACGTAACGGGGCAGGCGTGCCACTCTCGACTATGAGACAGGAGTAGTTCCTATGGCACAGACCGCTACCTTCTGGCGTGCCGACGCCTCTGAGATCACCGTAGGCGACCCGTTGGTCGTCGGCCCTCTGAACGCCGATGAGGATGAGGTTTCGGCGTGGACTAAGGTGACGGCCAAGTTGCCAACAGGCTTCGTCTCCTCAGGCAACGTCACCATCGACGCCTCTGGCACCTCAGACGCGAAGTGGCAACTCTCCCCCGCCGCTGACGGCACGGGTGCTGCTGCCTACGGAGCGTCCCTCCAGTTCACCGCCCCCGCCTTCGACGACAACCCCGGTCTCGACTTCTGGGTTCGTGCGAAGGCCACCTCGGGTGAGACCGCCGCGAACGACACGTCCGTCACCTTCACCTTCACCGAGGGCATCTGTGTGGCCGTCTAACCTCGACCGTATCGACCTGCCGAGCGCCCGCCCCTTGTGGGTGGGCGTTCTCGCTTAGGAGCCTTTAGATGGCGACCACGACGCTCTACCCCGACATAGACACTCGTATCATCGACGGCGCGTTCGCTAACAACAACTATGCGACCAATACAGCGATAGTTCTGGGTGCGGGTGGAGACGCCCGCAAGGATAGAGCGCTGCTTAAGGCCGACTGGTCGAGTCTTTCTGGTACTATCATCGACAACATTGACCTCATGCTTTACCAGTACAGCGGTGCTGGTGCGACGGCTATGACGGTCGATGTTCGCCGGGTGCTTCGCTCATGGGGCGAGGCTACCGCGACCTGGAACAAGTACGACGGCACTAACAGTTGGGGCACGGCGGGTTGCAGCGCCACCTCAGACCGCGACAGTACACCTCTCGTTTCTCTATCCGTGCCAGACTCCATCAACGTATGGCGCACGTTCTCGTCGCAGGCGTTCACCGATTACGTCAAGACCGTCGTCGCAGGGGCGACAGATTACGGGTTGCTGCTCTCCTCATCTGTCGAGGGTAACTCTACTGCCTGGGCGCGCACGTTCTACTCGTCCGACTACGCCACAGACACGACGCTTCGCCCGAAAATCGTCGTAACCTACCGCACCGCGACCCTCACGAACCCGACAAACGTCGCTGTTTCCGAGGATGTCGGCTCGGTTTTCGTGACCTGTGACGCGATGTCGGGCGCGACTCTCTACACCTTCGAGCGCAAGGTCGGCTCAGGGGTGTGGTCGGCTCTCGGCACGTCGCGTACTCCCGAGTACCTGGACACTACGCCGCAAGGTGGCACGTCGGTCATGTATCGCGTACGCTACGACAACGCGAGCAGCGCGACGAGCGGGTTCACCGAGTCAGGCAGCGTCGCGATCCCGAAGCTCGTCAAGTATGTGCAGCAGACCGCTGCCAATCAGGTCACTGTCGTCTTCAACTTCGCTCCAGACAGCGTGGCCGCAGCCGACTTCGGAGTGAGCGGAGCGACCGTCAACACTGCGGCGGCGAACGGCACCGACCCTGCGGGCGGCACGAAGATAGCCCTGACGCTCGCCGCCAACCTCACGTTCGCCTCCTACCACACCGTCACCATCGAGCAGACCGTTCACTCGACCGGCCTGGACGCGGGCGCACAGACCTCGTGGAACGTGCAGTCCGATTGGGTCGCCGACACGACGGGCTGGCAGGCATCGAGCGTCTGTACGCAGCTTGCCACGCAGAACGACTACGCACATCTCGTCTACCTCGCCTCTCCCGGCTACACCATCAACGTCCGAAGCGTAGACCCCGACAACGTGCTCTCCTCCGCTGTCACGCTCGGCACGGTCACTGACGTTCACGCGCAACCGGGTGTCTTCTACCTGCCTGATGGCACGGCCTGTTGCGTGCGCGGTGGGTGGACTGACGTGGATATGGCGGTCGCTCAGACCTCCACGCCGTACGGCACGGATTTCGGCTCTTTCGTGAATCTCCCGGCGTTGCCGACAGGGAAGCCCGTCTACGCGAAGCCAGCCGTCCTACCAAACGGCACCGTCTTCATTTTCACTCACCGCGAAGTGAACGAGCCAGTGGATATGCTGCTCTACACCAAGACCTCAGCGCAGGCGTGGGGCAGCGGTACGTGGACGGTCTTCGTCGCGGGAAACGGCGGCACGCACTACGTCTACATGCAGGAACCCGCGCTTATCGACATGGGCGAGTACACCCGCATAGGGGTGACGTGGACGGTCTTTCTCGCTGGCGGAGACAACGGGGGTAGCCAGTGGGTCGGAACGAAGGCCATAGGTTACGCCTACTCCGACGACAACGGTACGACGTGGCGCAAGGCAGATGGAACAGCACTCACGCTTCCGATCAACGGTTACACGTTCACCGACCCGATCCTGTACCCCTACACGGACTGGTGCTCTCCCGAGACGAATTTAACGTTCGATTCGAGTGGCGTTCCCCACATCACAATCGTGCCGCAGGTCTTGGACACCGCCACGTCTCCTGATACGCTGCTTACAAGAGGACTGACCGTTCGCTACTGGAACGGTTCGGCCTGGGCTTCGACGGTGGTCGGCGCGTCAGACGCCGAGCGTTCCTGCGAGAACGCATCACCGTATCTCGGCGTCGGCCCCTCTATCGTCACGACGGGTGTGGGAGACCTGCAATACCTCGTCTCGAATCGTGCGGTCGATGGACTACCGGCAGTCAGGGGACAGGTGCAGACCTTCCTCGACTACCTCAAGATCGACAGAAGTGCTGACGGCTGGGCCACGTTCACCGAGAACATCGTCACCGTGCTCGGCTATGCCGCGCACGTCACCTTCGCTTCCGATGACCGATTGCTCATCTTCCGATCAGGTGGTGCCGCTCGTCTCGCCATCGTCGCCGACGCGATTCCGCCTGTTGACCCGACCGGTGTGACCCTCGCAAGCGACGGCACAGTGACCTTTAACGCCGTGGACAACGAGACCGGTTCTTACGTCGAATGGAAACTGAACGGCGGCGCGTGGGGCGACCAACGCACGTTGGCGGCAGACGACACCAGTGAGGCGTACGGCTCACTCTCGGGCGTCACGTCTCTACAAGCCAGGGTACAACATTACAACGTCATGGGTGCGAGCAATTGGGTGGAGAGCAACACTATTGAGGCCATAGCAGGCTCGGTGAGTACGACCCGCACCGTGTCTGAAACGGTGTCCGGGACTGGAAACCTGTCGAGAGTCGTAGGGGAGTCTGTCGCTGGCACTGGAAGCACATTTCGTGTCGTCTCAGAAACGGTGTCTGGTACCGGCTACCTCACTCGAACGGTTGTCGAGAATGTAGGCGGCACGCTCGCCGTCACACGTCAGGTGGGCGAGGGTATCGCAAGCACGCTCTACGTCACCCGCTCGGTCGCGGAAGCTATCGACGGCACCCTCTATACGACCCGCACGGTCGTCGAAAGTATCGACGGTACGCTCTCGACCGCTCGGACGGTCGCAGAGGCGATAGACGGCAGCGCTGCCGTCTCGCGCCTCGTGGCCGAGTCCATCGCAGGTACCGCACCTGTCACCCGTACCGTCATCGAGGACATCGCCGGTACGCTCTACACCGTTCGTGTCGTCGAAGTCACGGGTAGTGAGGTCATCATCGGCGTATGCCCCGTGACCCGCCTCGTCAGTGAGAATGTGAACGGTAGCGTCGTCACCACGCGCCGAGTCTCAGAGAACGTGACCGGCACGGTCAATACGCGCCGTATGGTCGCCGAGACGATAGCAGGAGCGCTCTCCACACTCCGCAGACGAGCAGAGACCGTCGCGGGCACACTCTCGACCGTTCGAGAGGTTCTGTCGAGCGTCATGCCGACATTCCCACCCTATTTCTCCCGTGGCGTTTCCCGTCGTGGGAGCGTGACGACCGCTTCTCGGCGCACGAGCGTCACCATCAGTTCACGCAGACCGTCATCCAGAGGGAGCAGACGATGATAGACCTCTACGCGGGTACGACCAACCCGACCACCTTCACCATCACCGACGCTGACGGCGATGCCGTCGATCTTACGAGTCACGACGCTATCGTGCGTATCGACGACTTCGACACCGAGTTCACCGTCGTCGGTGACGCGACGGGTGTCGGTACGGCGGACATCATCGTCCCTGACGACACCCACGGCCTCTACCACTACTGGGTGCTCGTAGATGACGAGGTGTCGGAGGAAGGTATCGCCAACATCCGCCGAACGATGGAGAATCCCGAAACTGTATCGTAGGTGCATCATTCCGGCCATTAATTGCATTTTTGGCTGGATTTTGCTATACTTCATACATGTTCACCTCCGAGCAGACCGCTCTCGCCTCCCTTCTCGCCGACCCTTCCGCTCCCCTCAAGACCCGAGTCCTCGCGGGCGACAGCCTGCGCTACGAACTCGCCAAAGAGGAGCGTGTCTGGACGGCGCACTGTGTCGCCGCCGCCGTCATCGCCGTCGGCCATGAGGCACTGCGCGAGGGATACGACGATGAGGTCTACAACGCCCTAGAGCGTGCCTACATCACCCGAGCGCCCAACGACTTCCACGCCTACCTCATCGCTCTCGAATGGAACCGTGAGGCGAAGTCACGGTTCTACCAGCCTCGGATGACACTTCTCAAACCCGTAGGTGACGCGCTCACGGCGATGATGGTCTGGGACACCTACGATATTGTCATGTTGTCGATGCCGCCTCGGGTTGGTAAGTCAACCCTCGGTCTGTTCTTCTTGTCATGGTGTGCGAGCAGGAATCCCGGCGAACCTATCCTTGCCACTGGTTACGCCGAGTCGATCACCAAGATGTTCCACACGGGCGTCAAAGAGGTCTACGAGAACTCTGAGTACAACTACCGCGCCATCTTTCCACTCATTGACCTCGTGGGTGTCTCGGCAGACGACCTCACCCTTGATTTCCGCAACGACTCGCGTAAGGTCACGCGCAAGTATAAATCGTTGACGTGCCGCGCCATCGACGGTTCACTCACTGGTGCGACAGAAGCCCGTCAACTGCTCTACGTTGACGATTTGATAAAGGACATCGTAGAAGCTCTCAGCCCAGGGCGACTCCAGTCGGCCTGCACGAAACTCAAGACCAACGTCTATTCTCGCCGCAAGGAAGGGTGCAAGGAACTCCATATCGGCACCCGCTGGTCGGTACACGACCCGATGGGCATGGTGGAGCGCGAAAATGACGGCAACCCTCGGTGTAAGGTCATCACTCTACCTGCCCTCGACCCTGAAACCGACGAGTCGAACTTCGACTTCAAGGACGGCACGGGTCGTACCATCCCAGGTGTCGGCTTTACCACCCACTTCTATCGTGTGGCCCGAGACGGCCCGAAACTCGACGGAAGTGGTGGCGAGGACGAGATAACGTGGCAGTGCGTCTATCAGCAGCAACCCATCGAGCGCGAGGGTCTGCTGTTCCCCGCCGAAGACCTGACGTACGTGAAGTCACTCGCGGGCTATGACCTAAAGGATAACCCTCCCGACGACATCTTCGCCTTCTGCGATGTGGCCTTTGGCGGTGGTGACTACCTCTCCCTCCCCATCGCCATGCAGTACGGTGACGACCCCCCGATCATCTACGACTGGGTGTTCAATAAGGGGCACTACGAAGTTACCGAACCCATCGTCGCCGGACGACTCATCGCCTTGAAGGTGCGTCGAGCTATGTTCGAGGCCAACAACGGCGGTGAATTCTACGCTAACGATGTGGACGGTCTAGTACAAGCCAAGGGCCACCCTATGCATCTTTACTCACAACGTGCCCCATCGAATAAATCCAAAGCCGTCCGCATCGAACAGCACTCTCCAGCCATCAGAAAGTTTGTGTTTCTCGATCCCACTAGCAAGGATGCGTCGCTGGAATACCGTCTCGCCATGCAAAACCTCACGACCTACACCATGAGCGGCAAGAACCTTCACGACGACGCCCCTGACTCGCTGGCTGGGCTGGCCGCGATGATGAGAACGAACCTCAACGCCACAGCAGTCATCTACGACCGCCACCACATCTAGGGAGGCCGACGTTGACCTACACCTATGAGTTCTGGCAAGAGAACTGCGGCAAGTCCGGCGAGCAGATAGCCCGCGAACAGGGCAAGGACGGCGGGACGATGCGTCGCATCATCCGTGCCGCCAAGACCGAATACCCCGACCTCGACTGGTACGGCGGTACGCCCGAGCCTCCGAAAGTACGGCGCGGCATCGCCGTCTACGACCTCCACCACCCCCGTCACAACAAACGCCTGTGGCAAAACATCCTGAAGTTCACCGAGGACTTCGACCCCGACATCTTCGTGTTCGGCGGCGACAACGAGGACTTGGAGGTAGTGAGCCATTGGGTCGGGAACCGACGCAGGAAGATCGAAGGCAAGAGACTCAAGAAGGACTACGACGACTTCAACCGCGAAGTCCTCGCACCCTTAGACGCCACCCTTTCCGCCGACGCCGAGCGCCACTTCCTCCTCGGAAACCATGAAGCGTGGGTCGAGCAGTACATCGACGAACACCCCGAGGTAGAAGGTTTCTTCGAGATTCGCAACAACCTGAATCTCGACGGGTGGAACGTGTACGACTACGGCGAGGTCGCCAAGGTCGGGCATCTGCACTTCATACACGGTGCCTACATCAACGTCCATAACGCCTACAAGACCGCTCAGGTGTACGGTCGCTCGATGGTGTACGGACACGGCCACTCCTATCAGGCCCACACACTCACCACCCCGCTCGACTCGCTACCCTACGCGGCGGTGCAGTTGCCGTGCGCCTGTGACCTCAACCCGCACTATCGGCTCAACCAACCGAACTCATGGGTGAACGGCCTCGGTGTCTTCTATGTCCACCCTGACGGTCACTATTCCCTCTATCCTGTCATCGCCATCGACGGCACCTTTCTGGCTCCCGATGGCACCTTCTACGGTTAAAGGAGTCATCATGTCTTGTGGCGACCAGCAGTACACCTCGAACTACATGCAGGTTCAATGCTTCTGTCCGTATCCGAATCGGTGCTGCGCCGCGTGCCGCGCCCAGATGTACGACCCATGTCGTGGGTGTGAGTGGAACGGCAAGCCGTACTGGAGCATCGTCAGCCCGTGCCAGAACTGCACTCGCCGCACCCCGTACTATGTCACCCCCGCCCCGGTGACGTGGGAGACGACGACTTGGACTGCCGAATTCGACCCTGATATCCAGGTCATGTACACGACCACCTACTAGGAGCCGGACATGACTATCTCCAACATCCCCACAGCCATGTTCAGTGGCCGCACCATCCTGCGTACCGACCTGACGGACGTGAAGGACGCGGCCACGATGAAGGCCGAACTCGAACGGGTGCTGCCGCTGCACACCCACAACCGTCAGCAGATTCGGATGCTCCAAGAGTATTTCAGGGGCTACCACCCCGCCGTCCAGAACCGTGTGAAGCGGACGCGCACCGACATCGACAACAAGATCACCGTCAACTACGCCAAGTCCTTCACCCGCGATTCAGTCGGCTACTTCCTCGGCAAGCCCGTCCAGTACGTCCACCGTCGCGGCTCTTATCCGCGTCAGATGGACGCGCTCCGTGGCGCACTCGACGCCGAGAACAAGGCGCTCGTCGATTACCAGATAGCCGAGGACTGCTCCATCTGCGGTGTCGGCTATCGGGGTATCTTCAGCGAGAGTGAGCCGCGCAACGGCACGCCGTTGAAGTTGCTCCGTCTGGAGCCGCAGGACACGTTCGTCGTCTACTCGTCGAACCCGATAAAGCCGCCCGTCTATGCGGTCTCACAGTACGAGATGCAGGGCGACACCTCCGTCGTCACCTATTACAACGTCTACACCCCGACTCAGATGTTCGTCTTCAAGGACGAGACCTTGAACGGTCAGGACAAGTTGACGGGCGGGGAACTCGCAGTCGTCAGCGTCACGGATATCAACTTCGGCGGCAACCTCCCCGTCGTCGAGTACCAGAACAACATGTGGCGGCTCGGGGACTGGGAGACCGAGACCGCGCTGATGGACGCCATCGACTTCGTGACCTCTGACGGCGTGAACGACATCCAGCAGGCGGTCAACTCTGTCTTCGTGGCTCTCGGCTTCGAGATGACGCCTGAAGCGTTCGCCACACTCTCCACTCACGGTTTTCTGAACATCGCCAACATTCCACCGAGCGTGACGCCGAAGGCCGACTTCATCTCCCAGCCGATGAACGCCGATGTCGGCGTGGCGATGCGTGAGTTCCTTGAGGCTACGCTGCGTGTCATCGTCGGCGTGCCTGATCGTAAGACCAGGAGCGGTGGGGGCGGCGACACGGGTGACGCCGTGTTCATGCGTGACGGTTGGCAGGACATCGACCTCGTGGCGACGGCCAAGGAGCCGTACTTCATACAGGCAGAGCGTGAGGCTCTGATGGTGATGCTCTACATCCTCGACACGAACAAGCAGAACATCGGAAGTCTCAAGGCCACCGACATCGAGATTCGTTTCAACCGCAACAAGACCGCCAACATCCAGTCCAAGGCCCAGGTCTACACTGGACTCACCAGTGGAGATGCACCGTTGGCACCGATAGACGCATTGGACATCGCCGACTTGACGAATAATGAGGCCGATGTTATAATGCGTAGTGAATCATTCCGCGAGGAAATGCGTCAAAAGCGCATAACCGAGCAAGCGGAACTCAAGAACGACCCGAACTCGAAACAGCAGGGCGGGTCTTCGGTCGCAGGGGACGAGTAGTAGCACCCACGGGGACTACACTCCGACACTCTAGGAGAGACCATGACACTGAACCGTGACGACTTCCCGACTTTGACAGAGGAACAGTGGAACACCATCGTCGCCGAGAACGACCGTCGAGCCACCGACGCCTCTCGTACCGCGAAGAACGGCATGTTCAAGGAGTCTGAGGTGCAGGCGCGGATCAACGCGGCACTTGAGAGTGAGCGCGAGCGGTTGGCGATGGATGAGGCACAGCGCCTCGAAGCCGACCGCAAGGCGTTCGAGCAGAAGCAGGCCGAGTTCGCCGCCACCCAGCGGCAGTTCACGGCCAAGCAGAAGCTCCTCGACGGCGGGCTACCCGCCGATAAGGTCGATGGTCTGCTCCCACTGTTCGCAGGCGTGGACGACAAGGCGCTCGATACGACGATCACCTCGTTCGTCACCACGTATCAGGAAGGTGTCAAGGCTCAGGTCGATGCTGAGAAGCAGACTCTCCTCGGCAACGCGACACCACCCGCAGGTACGACCACCGGCCCTGTTGACACCAACACCACCGCCGCCAAGCTGCTCGAACAGGGCGACGCGGTAGGCGCACTCGACGCCCTCATCGGGGCTGCGAGCGGGGCTACGACACAGTAAAGGAGTGACCGATGGCACTTCCGGCTGGAACCGCAGGTGTATTCTCACCTGTCAACGTCGCCGGTATCCTGCTCGCCAAGACGGATACCTCGACCCCGCTGTTCAACATGCTCGGCGGTGCTGCCACCGTCCAGTCCCGTGAGTTCCTGACGGGTTCCGAGTACGAGCTTGGCTCGGCCTCGCAGCCTGCCATCACGGAGGACGCCTCGCAGACCGCCCCC
>Ga0209318_1000933_pt1 | contig 22416 bp, 28 predicted proteins | sample RifGroE1_FD_183999 | JGI IMG/M metagenome (GOLD analysis project Ga0209318, IMG submission 183999) | Groundwater microbial communities from Rifle, Colorado, USA - Groundwater E1 (SPAdes) (version 2) | ecosystem: Environmental > Aquatic > Deep subsurface > Groundwater | place: Rifle, Colorado...
CTTCTTTGCAAACGGAATACTCGTCCACAACTGCATTTTAGTGGATGACCCGTATAAGAACAGGCAAGAAGCAGATAGCCCAATTTATAATAAATTTGTTATGGATGAATGGTACAACACAGTTCAAACGAGAGCATCTGCAAAGTGCAAATATGTAATAGTTCACACAAGATGGAACGAAGATGATTTAATAGGCACTCTTTTAAACATTGAACCTGACAAATACTTTGAGATTTCATTCCCTGCTATTGCTGAACAAGACGAGCTAGAAACTAGCGGTAGAAAAATAGGAGAAGCACTCTTGCCCGAAGCTGGCAAAGACTTAGCATGGCTATTAAAGAAAAGAGAATCCTACGAGAAAGACCCAACTGAAGGTGGTATACGAGCATGGAACGCTTTGTTCCAACAAAGACCATCTTCTTTAGAAGGGAACATGATAAAGCGTGAATATTGGCAAAGATTCGACTTAACCCTTGAAATGCAAAGACAAGGGTTTTTTCCTGTCAAGATTCAATCGTGGGATTTGGCATTAAAAGATACTGCCGACCCTGTCGCAGGCGGTGTGTGGGGTAAGCGGGGCGCTAATTGCTATATTGTAGACCATAAGGGTGGAAGAATGGACATACAAAAAAGTATGGATAGCATAAAAGAACTTACAGCAAAACATCCTGACGCTACCGCTAAACTGATAGAAGATAAAGCTAATGGGCCTGCTGCTATAAGACTGCTAAGGGATACAATACATGGCTTAATACCTGTTAACCCTGGAACTAAATCTAAAGCCGAAAGGGTAAATGTAGTCTTACCTTTGTTTATGTCAAGCAATGTATTTATACCTAGCAGAATTGAAGTATCACCAGGGATATTTAAGAATTGTGAATGGGCCAATGAAATAATTGAACAATGCGCAGCTTTTAAACCCGACAAGAAAGTACAAAGAGACGACGAGGTAGACCAAACTAGCCAGGCCCTTTCGTGGTTAATGTGGCGAGATGCTAAATTGCCAGCAGAACAAAAAGCAAGAGATGACTTCGGATTGTGGAATAGAGATGATGATGATTCTTTTGATTTAGGAGAGATAACACAAGAATACATAGATTATGGGGTGGATATATGAACGAATATTTTTTAATAGCGACTTTTATAGTTGCTTTTTTTATTGGCGTATTTACTTATAGGCTAGGTTTAAAAGATGGGCTTCTAGTTAAAAAAGAAAAGCCTATATCAGAAATTAATCCTGTCAAGAAAGTATATGAAACATTTAAGGAAATTAAAGATGAATCAGAAGCAGACAAATTTGAGAAAGAATTTGCATCTGCAATCGAAGAAATATCGAGCTATGACGGAACACCGAAAGGATGATGTCTATGAAAGAAGTAACAAACTCATGGAAACTGTATGAAGCTGGGAAACGCTACAATACCAATATAAATTTATATCGAGAGACAAGTGTAAACACTAATTTTTATTTTGATAAACAATGGCTTGGAGTAAACGCAAAAGGGCTAGATAAGCCTGTATTCAATATCATTAAGAGGGTATCTAATTACTTTAGAGCGGTTATAATGCCACAAGATATAAAGATTAACTATGTTCCTGAACTCATAAACGACATTAACCCTAACCAAGAAGAACAAAATATTAAAGACTTAGCAGAACTTGCTAATGCTCATGTAATGGATATATGGGAAAAGAACAAGATGGAATCCTTGGTAAGAGACGAACTCTTACTTGATGGCGAGCTATCAGGGGATTATTGCGTTTATGTTTCATGGAACAACGATATAGACATTGGACTTCCTAAGATGGACGGAGTACTTCTCAAAGACCCTATAACGGGCGACATTGATAATAAAAGGGTAAGTAATGTAAATGTATTCTTTGGCAATCCAAATGACCGTAGGGTCAATCACAGAGGCTTACCGGTACAACCTTACATATTGATAGCATTCAGAGAACCGGTTGTTGATTTGAAGAAGGAGGCTAAAAAGTATAAAGGTGAACCTGATAAAATCTCATCCGACTTAGACAACGAAGAACAAACAGGTATCTATGGGAAAATAGAAATAGAAGGTGCCGACGAAATAACAGGCAAAGCAACAGTGCTTTTAAAATTATTCCCTAAAGATGGAAAAATATATTGTGTTAAAGAATCTAGGCATGCAATTGTAAGGCCTGAATGGGAAACGAAACTTACCATCTATCCTATCGCATGGGGCAACTGGGACAGGAGAGAGAATTGTTATCATGGTCAAGCACTAGCAACAGGTATAATTGATAATCAATTATTTATCAATAGGTCTTTTGCTTTTTTAATGTTGTGGCTAAAGACTATGGCAGTACCTAAAATCTTTTATGACAGAACTAAAATAAAAGAGTACACAAACAGGATAGGTGAAGCAATAGGGCTTGATGGAGATGTCACAGGTGCGGTATATACTGCGAATCCTTCACAGCTTAGTAACCAAGTTTTTTCACTTATAGACAAAGTTATTCAGTATACCAAAGAATTTCTAGGGGTATCTGATGTCGGCTTAGGTCAGATTTCAAACCCTGATAATGCATCGGCACTCGGAACAGCAATAGAGCAACTAGAAACACCATTAAATAATTACAGAAATGCACTCTACCAATTTATTGAGGACTTAGGTTATATATGGCTTGACTACATGGCTAATTACTATGGAAAAAGATATATTTCTGTTCCCGGCGCTAACGGAAATTCGGTAGTAAGAGAAGTTGACTTTTCCTTACTAAAGACTCATAAATTCAGAATCAAAATAGATGTCGGCGCAGTGTCAAAATGGGAAGAAATATCCACAATGAGGCTACTTGATAACTTATTACAATTAGGTCATCTGCCATTTGTTGAATACTTGAAGAATTTACCTAAAGGCAAGTTCCCGACACAGCAACAATATATTAAAAAACTCGAAGAAGCCGAGAAACAACAAGCTGAAATGATGGCAGCATCTAGCAGAATACAAAGTCTACCTGAAGAACAACAACAACAACTTGCAACTTTACCTGATGCAGAGTTTCAACAAGCGGTACAACAATTAATGCAAGGCTGATAGCACTCAATCGAGTGTTTTTTAATGCAAAAATCCGCAGGTAACGCGAAAAAATCCACATATAAAGGAGTAACAAAATGGAAAACGAGACAAGCGTGAACATGGAGAATGTCGCTGAAACTCCAATAGAAACAGAAGTCGCAGAAGTCATTGAGAATGTATCTACCGAAAGCGTGATAGATGAAGTCGCTACCCATCAAGATACAGTACAAAGTGATGAAGATAATGCCAAATATGCAGAAGTACGCAGAAAGGCAGAAGAAAAAGCAAGGCAAAAAGCAAAACAAGAAGTTGATTCTAAATTTGCAGATTTGTTCGGCGAAGAATATGGGATTAAGTCAGCTGACGATTACCTCAATGCTATCAAAGAACAAAGAGAGCGAGATGAACAACAAAAAAAACAAGAGGAAAGACAAAAGGAAATAGACGCGCTGGTAAACCAAAAAAACTACTCTGAAGATGATGCAAAAAAAATACTTGAAGCAGAAAAAACTCTTCAAGAAAAAGCAGAAGCAGAAAGAAAATCAGCTGAAGTTAATGAGTTTCAAAGCGAATACCCTAATGTCAAAATTGGTGAAATACCTAAAGAAGTATTTGAATTAACCGCAAAAGGCATGACGCTAACTGATGCTTATTCAAGGTACGAAGTTAAAGCACTAAAGGCACAACTAGAACAGATTAAAAGACAAGCTGAAAATAGTGAAGCATCACCAGGAACAATAGGCGCAACAGATACAGATACAACTACCTTAACGGAAGAATCTATTGCGAATATGTCTCCAAAAGAACTTATGAAAAGATGGCCTGAAGTTAAAAAAATAATGAAGATGAAATGAAAGGATGATAAAAGATGGCAATAACAACCTCAATACCTAAATTAGTCAGTACCAAAATTTTAATGACACTACAAAACAACCTAATAGCAAAACAAATATGTACAATGGACACAGGATCACAAATAACAAAACAAGGTGATACGGTTACCTTTGCGGGCTTATCAACACCTACTATAAGTGCTTACACAGGTTCAATTAGTCCAGAAACATTAGAAGACGCTGGAGTAACATTACTAATAGACCAAAAGAACAAGTATGCTTTTTATGTTGATGATATAGAAGCGTTCCAATCTATCATAGATATTAAAGGAACATCTGTATCAGAAGCAGCTTATGGACTACAAAACACAGCAGATAAGTATATCTTAGCTTTATATACAGCAGCTAACACAACTATAACCGCAACAGTAAGCGAAGTAATAGCACTTTCAACAACTTCAACAGTTTTAAGAAAACTTACAGAAGCTAATGTAAAACCAGGTCAAAGATGGATGGTTATACCTCCCTGGTATGCAGAGAAATTAGACTTAGCAGGAGTTAAATTCTCTATCAAAAATGGTACAGGCGATGCTAGTGATGGCTTAGAATGGGTAAAACATAATGGAACAGATATATTTGTTTCAAACAACTTAACAACTACAGGCGCAGAAGGTTCTTATGTAACTGAATGTATGGCAGGAAGTTACAACTCAATCGTTTATGCAGAACAAATATTGAAGTCAAGATTCTTACCAGAAGTACCTGGAAGTTTTGCGGCTCAATGCGATGGACTTCATGTATTTGGTGCTAAGGTTATAAAGCCTAAAGAATTAGTACGCATCACAGCAACACAAGCAGCAGCTTCTAGCGCAATTTAGTATAAATCAAAAGGAACTTGAAATGAGTTCCTTTTCTCATTGAAAGGAGAAAAAAATTATGGCAGTAGCACAAGTTAATTCAACTATAGCCGCTTATAATACGGTTACAGCAGTAACAACAAGTTTAGCAACCGCAGATGCAGACGCTTTAGCAGAGGTGTTTACAGTTACACCCACAGTAGATGGCGGAAAATTGTTAATAGTTTTCCATTTTAGCAACTTAGTAGCAACGGCAGCAGCAGATGACAACGCAACATTCTCAATAGCAGCAGGAGATTTTTGGGCTGGCAAAGCAATAACGGGTACAATTACTAAAGCAACGGACAAAATGATTCAAGTTGAAACAGCAAATGTACTTCAAGATGATGGCACAGTATTAATAACTTTAACACCTAGCGCAAACGATAAATTAAAAACTAATCACGCAGCAGGGATTCAAGTATTCGAATTGCTATAACAAATTGGGAGGGCAACCTCCCTTTAATTGCATTTTAGAAAGGAGATGTTTAACATTTTTAAGTTTTTCGGTGAACCATTAAAAGAAATTAAAAGCAAAGCAAGTGGATTAACATTATTTAGATTTGACACAAATGGAAGTTTTATTACAGACGATCAAGAAATAATTAAAAGAGCATTAGGCTTCTTTGACTATATAGAATTAAAAGCCGAAACAGTAGGCGACAGAGTTAAAAAAACAATCACAGTACCACAAATGACGATAACCACTAAAGAAGAAAAAGAAATCAAGGCAGATATAATAGATGAAATCAAGGAAGTTAAAATATACAAGTGTAAGAATTGCGACTTTGAAACAGACAACAAAGGCTTATTGTTAGCACATTATCGAGAACATAAGAAGGAGGAATAACCAATGTCAAGCGTATTAGAATTACAAGCAGCAGAACTCACACTATCGGCTATGGGGCAAAGGGCTAGCATATTAATAACTGATACTACCGCTATAACGGGTAAATTTAGAGCCATATATGTTTTATCAGACGCGGTGTTTACAACTCTTACAAGCGACATTACAAAGAATGGTCCAACAACAGCTTCGGTAGGTAGTGACTTCGGAACTGTACTTTCAGGAAGTGTACTCTATGGAAAAATTACAGCTATAACTCTTGCGAGTGGCAAAGTATTAGCATACAAGTAGGTGGTTAAATGTTAGGACTGGGAATGGGCTTACACAAGTCTATAAATCCAATATACAAGAAATTTCTAGCGTACAAAGATGGAACTGTATATGTAGAACCATATTTAAAAGAAGATATAACCTATAGTAGCGGATTGACATTTGCATATCCCGTTTCACAAATTGATAAGGTATTAAATTCAAACAATATAGAAGTTACTGCTGTACTTGCGGAAGATGGACTATCGGCAACAATAGCGGGTGCATCCGATGGACAAATTTACACAGTTTATGCACCGACAAAGCCAGAATACTCTACAATTCCAACAACCGCCATAAGATATAAAATGAATACAGGGGCATATACAGAAGAAATATATAATACCTCTAGTATCTTCTCCGTTGGGCTAGGTACAGACAGTAGTGGAAATGCACTAGACTATGTATCGAGTATTGTCAACGGACAAACTAGCTTGGTTGTAAGTGGAAGAACTTATACAAATAAGGCGACTACCTCGGGTGCAACGATATCAAGTCTAGATAGTACCAAAACGTATATTCTCACAAATACTTTGAATGCTAGCGTAGATGTAGACGGAACACCTACCGCGACGCCAGCCAAAATAACAGGAATTACATCAACAGTATTAACATGGGCGAGTGGAAACACAGGATTTGTTGAAGTACCTAGTGCTGAAACCTCGTTATTAGCTTCTGTTTTGAACGCAAGATATTCATATATTATAGGAACTAAATCTACAACAAGTGTAAAATTAGTGAGTAAAGATTCAGAAAATAATATAGTGTCTCAAATCTACCTCCCACCAGTAGGTCAATCCGTAGGAATCGTTAAAGATGAAATTAGTGTTGTTGGTGGTAAGGGGATAAAGACACGGAAAGTAAAGACGTACACTCTACAAAGTGCTGATATAAATACTCCAGCAGTGGGCGACACATATGCGGATATAACTTATTTTAATTTTCCAAAGTTTACAGATTATAGTGGTAAGGGAAAAGTTGAGTTTAACAGTATGGTAGTAGATGGCTATGCCCAAAGTACAATAACCTCAAACTTTAACGACGCTAATCAAATTGGTAAACAACTGCAAGGTGCTGATTTTAATTATGTGTGGGTAGGGTTCGCAAAAGGCACTACTCTAGAACAAGCTAGAACTGCTCTTGTGGGAAAAGCACTAACTTATCAGTTAGCAACACCAATTATAACAACGGTAAAAATATCTTAAAAAGGAGTGATTATAATGAGTACGCAAATCAAGTTACACTTAACGAAAAAAGAAATGGACGAAAGCGGACTTGCAACACTAACATTCAGACATATCGGCGTGTTAGGTGAACCCGTTCATGGAACAATGACAATATACAAGAGAATAGAAGAAGATAACACAGTATTAGGTAAGGATTATGATTTAGACTTAAATGAGATAGTAGACGAAATACAAGCATAAAGAAGGTGTATAAAAATGCTAGTATCAGAATTAATTACATGGTGTAATAGAATATATGAACCCGATGCAACGAGTTATAAGATAACTGATTCTCAATGGATTGGTTTTTTTAATGAAGCTTTAGTGGATTTAAAGCCTTACGCAAAACTAAAAGAAACTTATACTACAAACTTAGTAAACGGCACATCTGAATACTCTTTACCTGCTGATTTTTATAAGTTATTTCTGTTAAGGGTAAAGCCAAAAGCAACAGATGACTATTATTTAAACTATCCCGAAGTGTTAATAGAAGATGATTATTCAACAGGATATAAGCTATGGGAATCCATCACACTTCAACCAGTAATAGAAGAAAATGTAACCGATGGCTTACAAATGTACTACTACAAGAATCATGCAGAATTAACAGCATCAACTGAAAACATAGAAATATCAAACCCTTACTTAGTAGGCCTTTACTCATTAGGCAGAGTTGAAACAGGCGATAGGGTACTTGACATTTCAAATAGGTATTTTAGAGAATACGCAGATGGCATTAATAAACTTAGACTTAACGAAGTAAAGACATATCAAGATTACAGTATAAGGGATGTGTATTAGATGCAGAGTATAACGCACAACAACTTCAAGGGAACTAATTTAATAGATGAGAATCTCCCTGCTAACATATCCCCTTACTCACTCAATGTTGATACCGAAAAAGGTGTGGCAAGTAAGCGAGAAGGGATAACTTCCCTGTTCAATTCTCTTGGCGCATCTGGTACAAAAGCCTTGCATGAAGCTAAATTTAATAGTGGCGACACTTTAGTTTTTGGACATACAACAAAGGCTTATGAATTAAGTGGAACAGAGCAAACGATTGCAAAGACTACAACCGCAGACTTTCAAGCGGGTACAATAAATTCCAATGCGGTTATATCAGATGGGGTTAGCATAATTGAATATGCTAAGTCTCAATATGATTTTAGTACACAAGGGGAGTATGACGCATGGACTAAGGCAACCGCAGGAAATGCCACAGCTGGTCCAACGACGATAGAATATCTAGACAATTCAATACATTATAATTTTAAAATTTGGGGTGCAGATAATTACACTCCAACATCTTATAGTATCCAAGCAAAACAAACTATCGACCTAACCAATATAAACTCTATATCTTTTGACATGGTAGCAACAGAAGTATGGTATTACAGATACCCTGGAGATAAATTCACAACAAATTTATCCGCTGATGGTGTAGACATACCTTTAACTACTGCCGGCCAAGTTAAAACTGGATATGTGTCAAGTATAACCGGAACCAAAGAAGTTATAATTAGCGCAAATATTAATATGCCATATATAGATGCATATGGTGCTTCTTATGTAACTTATGATGCTCACATCAACAATATTAGATTCAACTCATCACTTCCTATCGACTTAGGGCAAACACCAGTAGCGAATGCAATAACCTTTACTGAAACAGAATACACAGGTCAAGTGGTAAACATATATACAAGAGGTAGCCATGACAACGCTATTTGGTCTGAATGGGAACTTAAAGCAAGTGGTGGTGCAATCCCATTAGCAAGGTATATACAAGTAAAATGCGTCATTCCTAATTCTCTGGACTATGTAACGAGATTAACTAAACCTTCATTAAGCGATTATACATTAACTTATACGAACACTTTCGATTCAGCAACGGAATTTGATACAGGACTAACAGGCAATATTATTAGATGGCAAAATTATAGCGATAAAATTTACTATGTAGATGGTGAAGAACCTAGAAGCTATGATGCAACAACTGTAAAAGAATTAGGGGTAAATGCACCAGTGACAACTTGCACAACCGCAGTAGGCGCAGCAACGGGATTGACAGGAATTTATTATTACAAAGTTACCTTTGTTGATGTAGATGGAGTAGAGGGAAATCCTTCTATTGCTAGTAGTCCTGTCACAGTAACTAACCAAAAGATAAGTCTAACATCAATACCAATCTTAACAGGTATGAAAAGAAAGCTATACAGAACTCTAGCTGGTGGAAGTGTTTACTACTACTTAACACTAATAGATGATGCTACAACAACAACTTATACAGATAGTATTACAGATGTCACTATAGAACTTTCAAGCGGACTGTTACAAACAGATAACTTCAAACCACCGAAAGCAACGATAATTTATGAATACAAAACTTATATGTTTTATGTATCAACTTCATACCCTAACAGATTGTACTTTAGCAAGCCATACGGAACAGACACAACTTATCCTTTAGCATCTTTTGAGCAAGTACCTACAACTAATTGGAAGGAACTACCCGATAATATCGTGGGATTAAAAGCATATCAGAACAAGCTAATAGTAACAGGTAACAGTTTCACAGGCTTCTTTACAGGCGATATTTGGGGCGGTACGGAAGATAACACTTCCTGGTATTTAATTGATGATATAGGGGCGATTAGGCACGAAGCAATAGAGATTTGCCAATCATTAAATGGCTCAATATGTGTACTTGGAACTAAGTATGGAATCAAATACTTTGTACCTTCCGAATATGAGAATGGACTTGAAAAACTTCCTTTAAGCTATGACATTCAACCTTTATTTGATGATGGAAACCTTGACAATATGTGGTTAAAATTCTACAACTCACGATTATTTGTGGGTTTTATTTATTATGAAGGAACACCAATAACTTATAATAATGTGATTGTTGTGTACGATTTTAAAAGAAAAGTGTGGGATGGACCTTGGACACTTAATATGAATGATGCAACAGTATTCAATGGTTTACTTTATGGGTGCGGTTCTAATATTGGTAAAGTTTATGAAATGCTATCAGGTTACAATGATGATGGTGCAGACATTCATATGATACATGACATTAAAGGCGACTTAGGAAAGTACACAGGATCCATTCAAAGATTAAAGATACAAGCAACAACCACAAGTACAACAGACGATTTGCAGATAGGCATACAAGTAGATGGAAGTGCTCAAACTTTGGCAATAGGTGACAATACGAAGTGGCGAAAGAGTGCGGGTTCCTTTGGTAAGCAAGACTTAATGGAAAGAGTGTTAAGTGTTAAAAGAAGAGGTACTTTTTATGGAGTAAGGATTGAAGATGATTCAACTAACTCTATTGATATAAACAAGGTAATAATCGAATTTGAAGGTGTGAAGGAGTGATGACATGGCATTGACTTATGATGAAGCAAGAAAGATAGGAGAAGACCGATATAGTACATCGGGTAGTACAAGCGGTATTGATGAAGGTTATATAAAGGCAATTCAAAACAATGATTTACAGACATACAATCAAAAATTAATGAATGCAACCCCTCAAAGAAAAGAATCTTCTTCGGGGGGGTTTAATTTTAACTATACCCCAATGTCTCAACAAGACGCATACCAAAAAGCATCTAATATAATCAATCCACAGATGCAACAACTAAAGAATGACTTAATACTCAAACTATCAAAACAAAGAACTAATAATGTAACAGACCTAGCAACTAGAGGTCAAGCAGTAGGTGGGCAGAGACAACTTGCAGAAGCCAACATTAGTAGCGAAGAAGCCTTGCAAGGTAGCAATATTTTACTTCAAGGAGATACCGCTAAAAATCAACTAGCAGAACAATACATAGCTACTGCAAATGAAGAAGCACAAAGGCAACAAGCCTTACAGTATCAGCAATATATGGACAGTATGAATATGGATAGACAGAACAGGCAAGATGCTTTATCGGAATCTCAATTTAACCGACAGTTTGACCGAACTCTTAGCCAAGACGAAATAGAACAACAGAATTATGAAGCAGAAGTCACGTATAAACAATCGCAAGATGAAATCCAAAACGCATTAGATCAAGGCAGATTAAGTATAAGCCAAGCGGAATTAGCATTATCGCAAGCTAGGTTTAAGCGAGATAGTATAACATCTAGCGGTGGCGGAAGTAGTGGAAGCGGTAGCGCAGATAAGGGCATGACCGACCAAGAAATTAAACTAGAAGCTATAAAGAGAGCAACCTCTTCCGATGGAACCTTCGACCAAAACGCCTTTAATAAAATTTATACCTTATTAAAACCTGTACCTTTTATAGAACCTCGTTTAGTAAATGGTAGAGGAACTACAACATCAACTACAACTCCGACCGCAACTACAAAGCCTACTGAAAATGACATATACAATAGATATGCAAGCGGAAAAATAACCGAAAACCAATACTATGCTGAACTAGATAAATACGGATATTAAGAGGTGTTTATATGGCTATTAAAACAAAAGAACAATTAGACGCCGAAAGAAAAAAAGTAAAATCAAAAGCTGAACTAGATGCAGAACGTAAGAAGTATAGCAATCCTGTTAGCGATTACACGGGCGACAAAAAGAAAGATGCCGAAACCTTTAGAAGCAAGAAATTCAAAGATGTCGATGAGTACAAAACAGAGTACAAGAAGTATACAGAAGCCATAGCAACTAAGCCAACAGGCAATAAACTATTAGACTTTATCGAAAGAACAAGTCAAACAGGTGCAAATATCTTAACAGGCTCTAACCCTAAAGAATATGCTTACAAACAACCAATATCCACAGGCAGCAAAGGACTTGACAATGTTGCTAGTTTTGTGGGTGGCACAATGGGTTATATCGGCGGCGGAAAAGCATTAGGTAACCAAATGGGTTCTAATGGATTATTGAATGATGGAACTCGTTTAGGTGAAAAATTACTTCCCAAATTAAGCAAAGTTGTTAGCCCTGTTTATTCAAAGATAGCACCTGTTTTACCTAGCAAAGCGGCTGCTGTTATACCTAAACTTGCAGGAGAAGTTTTTGTAGATGCTACACAAGGCGCATTACTTGATGTGGTTCAAGGCATGAAAGAAAATGATACTTTACCCGAATTGGGGAAAAGAGGTTTAAGAGGCGCGGCTTTTGGAACTCCTATATTCTTAGGGTTTAAAGGGTTGGCCAAAGTGGTTAATCTATCTGCATATGGAATAGGTAAAACATTCTTTAAGAACGCAACACAAGGGCAGATAGACGAAGCGATTGAATCCATAGCCAAGAACGAGAACATACCAACCGAAGAAGTAAGGAAAGAAATCTTACTATTAAATGCAGGTCAAGAAGTAGAACCTAGAATGGTAGGAGATGGCGAAGTTATACAAATGGGCGGCGGAAAGCCTATCCTTCCTGAACCTTTGCAGCTAGGGGAAGGGCAAGGAAGATTAGTTAATAAAACTTATAAAGGGCCTGACAATCCTATTCTTGAAGACGTAATGAAAGAATATGAGCAAAGGTTAGAATCTGGAAGATGGTTGTTAGATAGAAAGGTACCCGAAGCAAGAAGCAAAATTCAAAACATAATTGGAGACTATGAACCTAAAATAAGGAAAGCGCAAAACGCATCTCCTGAAGAAATAGCAGACTATATTCAAAAGTATAGGCAAGATGATTTGAAAACAGTTTTCGGAGAACCTAAGCTACAACTAAAAACTCAAATAGAAGTACCAAGAAGATTAAATGACATACTACCCGAAGATATTAAAAAACCCGATTCGTATTTGAAAGCATCTAAGAGATTAGAAATACCGCAAGTAAGAAAAGGTATAGGAACTGTTGACGATCCTTTCAGATGGGAAAACCAAACAGATATTTTACCTAAGAAGATTGATATACCACAAGAACCTAAACCGATAGACACAATATCAAGAGTGTTAACTGAAAACCCTAAAAGTGTTAAAACAAGTTTATCAGATAGAGCTGAAAGAGTATATCAAGAAGTATTCTCAACTAAAGTTCCATTCGAAAAAATGGGCGGTGTAGCTAGAACACAAGGCTCGAATCTAAACAGGGTACAAGGAACGATTGAATACAATATTGTAGGTAAACAAGTTGGTATGCAAGGTGAAGAAGTTGGCAAGTCCGTTGTAGATATATTCTCTGATACTCCTAAAGAAGCTAAAAAAGAACTGTTCGATTATGCTTTAAACTCTCACAACATAGATAGATTCAGAGAAGGGAAACCTGTATTTGGCGAAACTGTTACTAGTGAAATGAGTGCGGCTAAAATAGCTGAATATGATAAACTCAATCCAACATTCAAAACTAAGCAACAAGAAATCACTAAATATTTTAAAAATCTTATGGATGAATGGGCTGTTAAATCAGGACTTGTTTCAAAAGAAACCGCAGATATGCTAGATGCTAGGTATGTAAACTATGTTCCAACTTACAGAGCAAAAGACTTGCCTAAATCTATGATGCAATTCGACCAAAATGTTTCCCAAATGATTAAAAAGGCAAAGGGAAGCGAAAATTATATATTGCCAATAGACCAACAGATGATTGCAATGACAGAAAGAACCATTAAAAATGCTCGTAAAAATGAATTGATGAACACAATAGCAGATGCGTTTGAATCTGGCGATGGTAGTGCAAGTAGATATATAAAGGAAATCAAAGGCTTACCAAAAGAAAGTATTGGCGATCTAATAGATGTTGGCAAATACTTTGATGAAGTACCTGTTTTAAAAGGCAATGAGTATCTAGTTAATTTTTATACAAATGGCGAACCGAGACAGATGGTAGTTAATAAAACATTGTACAAGGCGTTAGAGGACACAATGTCAGATAGTTCAATGAATACTGTTGCTACAATAGTTAAAAAGTATGCAACCCAACCATTTAAAAACTTAATAACAGGATACAACCCTTTATTTGCAGCAAGTAATATAATGAGAGACGTTCCGACCGCATTGACTTATTCATCAGACCCATTAAGGATGTCAGCTAATGTACCTAATGCAATAGAGGAAATCCTTAGAAATGGCGATAACTTCAAAATGTTTAAGGCTTTAGGCGGCACGAGGGAAGGGCTAATAGGGGCTGGGAAAGAGTTTAAAGTACCAAACCTAAATGAAACAAGCAAGGCGTTTGCGATGGCACAAAAACTCAATCCTATTAAAACTATTGGCGACATAAATAATTTCACAGAAACATTACCAAGATTTTCAGAGTTTCTAACAGTATTAGAAAAGACTAAAGACCCAGCACTTGCAATTTATAGATCAGCAGAATTGACAACTGATTTTTCAAGAAATGGGAAACTAACTAAATATCTTGATAACTTTGTTCCTTATTTAAACCCTAGCGTGCAAGGACTTGATAAATTCTTTAGAGGTTTTAAGGAATCTCCACTCAAGACTATTGCAAAAGGCGCAACTGTTATAACTGTACCAACCATAATACTAGACCAAGTAAATAAAAATAATAGCGATTACAATAATCTATCTCCAAGAGAACGCAACCTATACTTTAATATTCCTATTCCAAACAGTAAAGAGTTTGTAAGAATACCAAAATCAAGAGAATTAGGAGTTGTTTTTTCGTGTGTATACGAATGGGCTGCTAGACAATCAAGAGGTCAAGAAGTAACAGGCGAAGAAATAGCACAAGCCATAGGGGAGAATTTTACTCCAGTAGATATTACTGCACCAATATGGACATCAGCGCAAAAGGCATGGAGACAAATTGAAAACCCAGAAGCATATGAGACTAATTATTGGGGAGGTTTAATAGTTCCAACTTCACAAAGACAATATAGTCCAGGGCAACAATATGATATGAACAGTTCGGGCATAGCGAAAGCGGTAGGCGAACAATTCAATATTTCTCCATTTGTTATAGACTATTTTATGAAGTCGTATGGCGGAATAATAGCACAACAAATTCAACCTATAGGTGCAGGAACAACTACTAATTTGGTGGAAGCTTTGACAATCGAACCTTGGAAGAAAAAATTTATAAACGACCCTGTTTTTAAATCCAATTCAGTTAATAAATTTTATGAGGAACTTGGCAAAGCGAAGAAAGAAGCACAGGACTATAACAAGAAAAACAATATTGAAAGCAAAATCGTTACTCCGCTAGAACGTAATGCAAATGCTTTGAATAAACTTGCTTCGGGCATATCTGAATTGAGAAAAGAACAAAAAGAATTGCAAACTACAAAAGGCAACGAAGATAAAATAAGAGCACTCCAAATTGAGATTAACAAAATAGCCGAGAAGGGATTGAAATAGGGGGTATAGTATGGATGAGATGGAAGAAGTAAAGTGCGACATTAAAGACCACGAAAAAAGGATTAGAAAGTTAGAAATAAATGAGGCAACTGTACTAGCAAACCTTGAAAGTCTCACAAAATCAGTAGACGAATTAGTGAGTTGGCTTAAAGTAATCGTTATTGGAACCTGCGCCTCTGGCGTGGGTTTTATTATTTGGTATATCCAACAATAGAAAGGAGGTAATACAATGTTTAATTTTATTAACAACGATACAATCGCATTAATCGTTTTAGGGTCGGTGGCAATTATAGGAGCAATTACAAAGCAAGATATAATTGTGAGCGCATCCATCGGAGCAATAGCTGGCTACATAGGAGCAAAAACTTTAAACGACAAATAAAAGGCGGTGATCCTAATATCTAATACAAATAGAAAGAAGGTGAAAAGATGAAGATAACACTCCTATTAAAAAAGCTAGACGGAACAATAGAATCAAAGATTGTTGATAGCAAGTATAAACTATCTGAACACTTTTGTGCAGATGAATTTTTAGTCAATGGAAATGATAACTTAGACCTAGCTTGTGCATCACAATACGATATAGATACCCTTGAATATATTAGAACTTTGTATGGATTAGGCATAACTGTAACATCGGCAGGGCGAACACCTAAGTATAACATTAAAAAAGAAATTGGTGGTGCATCTAATAGTAACCACCAATATATGTTTGATTGCTTAGATTTCGTTATAAAGGATGCTACTAGCATACAACTAGACAATATCTTCTCCTACCTCAAATTAAGAGGTTACGAAGGTATAGGAAGATACAAAGGTAATAGATTTCATATAGACAAAGGGTATAGAGACAAGCTAACTGTATGGGATGAAAGGTGACGATATGACATTAGATGAAAAAATAAAGGCGGTTCAATCCGCCCTAGGTGCTTACCCTGATGGTAAAGCTGGGCCTCAAACGTGGGATACGCTCTATAGAAAGTTTGCGGATGTAAAATACCCTTATTCAGAGAACTTCTTTAGTGGGATAGTAATATTCACTAAAGATATTAAAATCGAATACGGGCAAAACAGGAAAGCTACAAAGGACTTTGTGAACTCTATTAGTGGAGTGTTCCAATGGGATTCAAAAGCTATAAGTGTATTGATGCAAGATGGGAAAGTAATCTGCAATTCTGCTTCTCATACATGGCTAGGGAAACCCGAAACCATTATATATAAAACTAAGCATGGAGTGATAAACGCTATTAGGGCCATAAGTGTACCGCAAGATTTGTTATCAGATATTGAGTGGGCTATCGGTGGTCTTGGACTACATAATTACGACCCAGCTGCAGAAGGATTCACAGGTGCATATTCTGACGTGTTGAGAAGTACGGGCCATACAGGAATAGGTATAACGAAAGAAAACGAAATAGCTTTACTGTATAAAAATTGTAGCGGTCTACAATTTAAAGATTGGGCTATTAATAAACTAGGATTAAAGTTTGCTATAATGTTAGATGGCGGTCATATAGCATCAATGAATACTCCAAATTATAAATATAACTTGAATCAAAAACAGAACAATATCATAGTGGCAATTTAGCTAGGAACTAACATACCACCAATTAAAATCTAATTGAATATAGGGCAAATTAGAGCGTTAGAAAAGAGTAGGAATTGACCCTACTCTTTTTTTATTGCCTATTTTTAATTAGCTTATAAAATGTAGTCCTTTTAAGGTTCAATTCTTCCATAGCTTCCTTAGCTAATATCTTTCCATCTATCCATCTATTATATACTTCTTCAAATTCTTTGGGTTCTTCTGCTTTTGGTCTACCCAAATGTTTACCTTTTATCTTAGCAATTTCTATTCCTTCTTTTTGTCTCTGCTTAATGTTTTGTCTTTCTTGTTCTGCTACATATGCTAGAACTTGCAAGATTAGATCGCTGATAAATGTACCTAGTAAATCTTTGTGTAAAGTTGTATCTAGCATATTCATATCTAAGACTTTTATATCTGCTTTAATGTCTTGTGTTATATCTCGCCATTCACTTATTATCTGTCTGTAATCTCTTCCTAAGCGGTCTATTGATTTAATTTTAAGAAGGTCACCTTCTCTAAGAGCAGCCTTTAAAATTTGATACTGTGACCTATTGAAGTCTTTACCACTTTGTTTATCAATTAGTATATATCTTTCGTCAACGCCAGCATCTATCAATGCTTTAATCTGTCTATCTTCATTTTGGTCTTTATCTGATACCCTTGCATATCCATATGTTCTTTTCATTTCATCACCTCATTAACAGTATACTCCGAGTGTTCGCAAATATGCAAGTTATTTATGGATATATTCGTAAATTATTTGTATATCTCTCTATAATATTATTATATTGTTATTGAGTTGATTGTTTTTCTTAGGAGTGATAATATAAATTAAAAGGAAGGTGTTGGAAATGAAAAAGAAATTAATTTTACCACTTGTTATTACTTTGGCGTGGGTTGCTTTTGTAATAGTTTATTGGCAATATTACTCACCAATATTGGAAGAATTTGCGGATGATATGTTTCTATTTAATGTATCTTCTCATAAACTTTTTGAGAGTATAGGCGCAGAGATAAATTATATATGGTATAGATTCGGTCAAATAATGTTTTTTGCTTTTATAACAATCATAGGGTCATTTTACTTAGCTATAAAAAAAGAGTAGGGCGACCTGCTCTCTTTTTTTGCCTAAAAATAGGTAAATCAATACATTTTCTTTAAAATAAGTCAAAATAAAACATGTGTTCTTTTCTGTCGAATGGGAGTACAATAAAATTATCGAGAGTGTGGGGAAAAATAAAACAGGGGGAACTAAGAGATGGGATTAAAAGAAGAAATATTTGATACAGGGGATGAGGAAGATTTAAAAAGCATCATGAACAGAAAAAATATTAAAGCAGGATATTTAAAAGAAAAGTTGGCTTTAACACCAGAAGAATTAGAAAGTAAAATTAACAAAATTTCCAGCTTTACTATCAGAGAAGCCGAAACGATTATCAAAGAATTAAAGTTATCGCGAGAGGAAGCACTACATATATTTATAAATTAGCATTTTAAAAGACCAATATTGAATTGGTCTTTTATTTTGTAGGTGGTAGGTATTTGGTAGGTTTACATTTTTTAAGTTGGTGCCGAAGAAGGGATTCGAACCCTCACAAGGTTTCCCTCACTGGATTTTGAGTCCGATATATTGCGTATACTCAATTATTTACACAATATTGATAAATAGCCGTTTGGATAATGTTGAAAATTATTAAATTAATTACGTGACACGTAAATATATACAATCCTATATTTCCCATAAATTATTATCTAAAAATTAGGTAGGTTTTTAGGTAGGTTTTTTGAAGGCAACTCTACTATTTTATTATCTTGTAAATTCCTTATATGTTCAAAGACTTCTTTCTTTTTATCTACTCCAATGTGCTGATAAATTTGTTTTAAAACCATTATATCATGCCCCATAATTTCTGCTGCGATATGATCCTGTATTCCTTGCTCATATAACCAACTAGCATAATAATGTCTTAGGTCATGAAATCTTATTCCTTGTAAGCCTATTTTTTTCATTCTATCAGAAAATTCAGAAGATAAATTATCAGGTCTAGTTGAAAACATTTCTTTACCTATTGATTTTTTGCTTCTATTGTATTTTTTTATTTCGTCTAAAGCACTATCAGGGCAAGGCACTTTTCTTACACCAGCTTTCGATTTAGGATCCTTGCGACTATATTTTCCTTCTCTGTTAATTGATTTTGCTTCGTCTATTCTTATCAATTTATTTTCATAGTCTATATCGTCTGAATTTAAAGCGAATATTTCCCCTCGTCTAAGTCCACACTTTGCAGATAACAATATTATTAACTTATAGCTTTTAGACCTAAAAGCATTGTATATCTTTTCAAATTCTTCATCATTAGGAATAATCGGAATGTAAATAGCTTTTTCAGGTGGCTTTATTCCTAAGCATGGATTCTCATGTTTTAAGGCTTCACTAAATATTCTTCTTAAAATAAAAAAGTGTTTTCTCACAGTAGTAGGGGATAAAGGTTTTCCTGTATTTTTTGAAGGCTCTGTTAATTTCTTTTTAAGATATTGCTTGATATGAATATCGTTAATTTGTTTTAATTTTAAATTTCCAAAGTAGTCTTTAAAGTGATGATTTATATATATTTTATAGGTTACATAAGTTGATTCTTCTATGTTTCCCTCGTTCAATTCTAACCATTTATCACACCACGAAGAAACTCTCATATCTTTTATGGAGACTAGAGAGCTTTCCTTATATTCTTGTTTTATTTTTTCAGTAGCATTATTAATAGTTTTCTTTCTATCATCATCTAATGTCGCGTGTTTTCTTATCTGTTTTCCGTTTTCATCTCTTCCTAAATAAACTGTTAATTCAAATTTCCCATTATCTAATTGTTTAATAGACATATAAAATTCCTCCTTATTTTATAGCTGATTGAAAGAATATCGCTTTTCCTAGAATTTTTATATCTTTATGGTCTTTCTTATTAATAATAATATCTTTGTAGTTTGGATTCTCTGCTCTTAAAACAATACTTCCATTGATTCTGTAAAATCTCTTTAATGTAGCTTCATCTTCGATTAATACTGCGGCTATTTCTCCATCATCTACCATATCTTGCTTCCTTATAAAGACTATATCGCCATCATATATTCTAGCACCTACCATACTATCTCCTTTGACCTCTAAACAAAAATCAATGTCTGCATCCTCTGATACTATCTGCATGGATTTAATGTTTTCTGTAGCCAATACAGGAAGTCCTGCGGCTATTGTTCCAATTAATGGAATGTTCTTAAAATCTTTACTGTTTTTGTATTTGTTTTTTTCCCAACCCAACAAATACCCAGCGTTGATATTAAGTTTGTCAGCAATTTCCTTAACAGCTTCTATTGATACGCCCATATCATTCTTTTCATATCTGCTTATATTAGAAGGGGAAGTACCAACATAATCAGCAAAGTCTTTTTTATTCATAGCTAGGCTTTCCCTAACCTCTTTGAGTTTTTTAGAAAACTCACTCATTCCAAACCCTCCGTTTCTATATTTAATTGTAAGTAATTGTTATTATAGACAATAATACATTATTTATTACGTGAATGCAAAATATTTTTTTAAAAAGAATAAAATAATTGCATATATGTATTGACAATGGGAATAATAATTGGTAAAATTTACGTATACGAAAATAAAGAAAGGAGAAATGCACTAATGAGAAACGCTAGATTACATAATGAACTAAGAGCCAAAATGATGATAAAGGGAATCACGCAAGAAAATTTATCCAAAGAAATGAACCTTTCGGCGACAGCACTCAATAGAAAGTTAAATGGAAGGACAGGCTTTTTAATCGAAGAAGCAGAAAGAATAGGCAGAATATTAGACATAGAACAAGATGATTTAGGCAGATATTTTTTTAACCAATAATTGCGTAAACGTAATTAAGAAAGGAAAACAAAAGATGAACGATCTAGTATTTTTAGAACCTGACAAATTAGAATCAGAACCATTTACTACTTCAAAAGTTATAGCTGACTTTTCAGGAGTAACTCACAAGAAGTTAAAAATGGCGATTACTAAAAACAAAGAGTCACTAGAAACATTTGGAAAGGTAGTCCCATATGAGACCATCTTACAAAGTGGACAAACAGAAATTTTTTACAAACTTAATGAACCGCAAGCAACATTTTTAATAACACTTATGAAGAACACCAAGAATGTTGTTGAGTTTAAAAGAAGATTAGTGAAACAATTCTACATAATGCAGAAGGAACTTAACAAAAGAGCAGTCACAAGGTTAAAAGCAAAAGAAGCTAGAGAAGCATTAACAAACGCTATTCAATCATTACCAGAAAGCCCACATAAGCAAATGAAGTACAAGCACTTTACTGACTTAGTTTACAAGATAATTTTTAATAAAAGTGCCAAGCAGCTAAGACAAGAATTTGGCATAACGAATAAGGACAACCTTAGAGATTACTTCTCATCAAGTGAAAACATACGAATTGAGAACCTTGAAAATCAAATAAGCGTACTCATAGATTTAGGCAACGAATATCAGACGATCAAAGATATTCTTTCTAAAAAATACTTAATGAGTGCATAGAAAGGAGTACATATGAACGAAAGATACGGATATTCGCAGTATCAAATCAACTCCAATCCTGTTCTAACTTATTTAAAAGTAGGACAAGCCAATGCAGTAAGTAGATTTACATTAAGAAAAAGAACATATTTAAGCGACAGAGCTATAAGACAAGCTATTCACGATTTACGAGAGCAAGGCATACCAATCATCAGTAGTTCGGATGCTAATAGCAAAGGTTATTACCTAGCAGAGACAAACGAAGAAGCGAGACATTACATAAGTGAAACAAGGTCAAGAGCATTAAAGCTGCTTAACACATCTAATAAAGTGGCAATCGGATTCTTTAGCAGAAATCAAATAACGATGGATGAGGGTTAAAATGACGCTAAAAGAAAAAATAGAAAAGGCATTAGAAGAAGTCGAAGAAGCTTACAATGAGACAGATTACAATACAAAAGAATGTATTAATTTAAAGAAATGTATTGATTTATTAGAAGATATTATACAAGGGTAGGAGGGTTATTATGCCAACAATAACTAATTGGTGGGGAGTATGCTTCATAGGATTATGTATTTTCGTTTTACCGACAATGTACGGAATTGCTTACTTGATAGATAAATGGGAAGGAAGTCTTGAGGATGAAAGCACTAAAGAGAAAGTGTGATACATGCCATTTACCTTGGATAGTTAGCAAGGAACAGATGGATCAAGAAACTTATGAGTGTCCGCATTGCCTGCATATAAGAATAAAATTAGAACAATGGAAAAGGTTTATACAAGAAACTAAAAGTAAAAGTGCCTAGGGTTTAAGGGAACC
>Ga0209318_1000934_pt1 | contig 22406 bp, 22 predicted proteins | sample RifGroE1_FD_183999 | JGI IMG/M metagenome (GOLD analysis project Ga0209318, IMG submission 183999) | Groundwater microbial communities from Rifle, Colorado, USA - Groundwater E1 (SPAdes) (version 2) | ecosystem: Environmental > Aquatic > Deep subsurface > Groundwater | place: Rifle, Colorado...
CCGGATTATGATCCCCGACAATCAGACCGGCCTTCTTTGCTTCCTCCATAATATCAATCTTCCATTGCTCCTGGCCCGGTTGTTTCGGTGCAGGTTCCGGCAGTTCTACTCCAAGAAAATCACATATGCCTCGAGCGATAGCTAGAGCAGCCCTATCCTGAAATGCTTCACTTTCCAACAAGGCCTCCTCTGTCGGATTAGAGATGAATGCCAGTTCTACCAAAGCAGCAGGCATCTGGCTCTGCCTGAGCACAGCAAAATTAGACTCTTTAACTCCCCGATTAGTTAGTCCCATGGCCGGAATCAGCCGACTTTGAATCATTCCAGCCAGGGTTTTTCCGCGTACTGATTTAGGGTAGCAATGTACTTCTGTCCCGTGAGCTGCCGAATCTATTGCAGCGTTGCAATGGATTGATGCAAACACGTCAGACAGATAGAAATTGGCTTCATCTGCCCGTTTCGTGAGGTCTACCGATAGGTTTGTGCTTAGTTGTATGTCTTCATAGCGGGTAAGCGCAACAGTCATAACCGGCCGCAAAATGGCAGCCACTTTTTTAGCTACTGCCAGCGTAATCACTTTTTCCTGCACTCCGGACTGGCCGATGGCACCAGGGTCTTTTCCGCCATGCCCGGGATCTATTGTTACTCTAAACATTTTTCTTTTCCTCCTTGCCGCCTGACTTCCCTTTCAGAATTTCAACAGCCTGCCTGATAAGATCAGGCACCGGCAGTCCGATTCTGCCGGAATTTTCGACTATGCTCAACAGCTCGTTTGCCAGGTAGAAAAATATCGTTGCGTCTCTAAAAACATGTCCATCCGCAATGGCTGTATCGACAAGGTGAGCTACTGCCACCATGCCAAAAATAAATACTTTTCTAGCTATGCCACGAAGACCGACTGAACTTGACAGCACTCCTTCGATGGCAGCCGCCACCATGCCAGACAGGTAATCCATAACCACAAAGGCCAGCAACACGCCCAATAGCGTTGACCAACCGCCAAAGAAAAAGGATACTGCTGCGCCACCTACTGCCACCAAACTTTTAAAAGAATTCTCCATCTTGCACCTCCTGATTTAAAATAAAAACCGCTCATCAGCGGTATACTTTTAGCCCTTGATTTTGCTGATGTATACATAGGTATACTTGTATACTTTTGTATACCTAAGATAATATTTTAGATTTAACCGTCCCCGCCGAAATCTGCTTCAAATAGTCCGACAATAGCGGTTTATTAATCTTGCCACCACTGTCCACGGTAAACTGAGTATAAAACCCATCTTTGCCAAATCTGTGTGTCACCGTTGTAATAGTACCCAGCAAATTAGGCCCGTCCTCGTCGACGATCTGCGCTGCATCCCCCGGCATCACCTGCGGTCGGATCGGCCCAACAAATTCTTCTACCTCACCAGAGTTACTTAGCTGTTCAGCTATTTCGACAGCTAATGCCGCCGCCTGGATTGATGTAGTACCATCCGGGCACTGCTGGTATAGCGTTTTCTGTGCCGGAGGAAGCCAGCCCAGGCTTGATGACACTGGCCTATATGCCTTGACTGAAAAATCTGAGGTATGAACACACACCCGGCCATAGGTGTTATTATCGTCCTTCGTAACGCTACGGCTAAACACATCCCTATTACGGTAAAAAGTATACGTCCCAGGTTGCGTAAACGCTGCATCTGTGCGCTCTGCCACGACTACCTTCCCGTCTGGTTCCTCTCGAATCATCCAATCGCGAACGGTAGTAAGAACGTCATCAATGCCGCTTAAAATGTCCTGGTTTGGCGAAAATTCCATGCCCAGTTCGGTTGTTTCCGGGTCTACGTAGTAATTTGTTATGCCAGCACTGGCTAGGATTTGAGCTAACAATAGCTGTATCTGTTGCTTTGCGTAAATATTTCTTTCGTCGAAGGTCTGGTCTTTGAGGTACTTGCCGACAGAATTCCTGGCATCAACCGACACGTTTGCCCTGCCTACGGCAAAACTTGTCCGATCAACGTAAAAAATCCCCATCAGCAGAGGATCGGAATCTCCAGCTTTGAAGTTTAGTTTTATCTTGCTGGCGGGAGGGTAGTTTGGGATATATTCTCCTATTATCCATGTACCATAAAAATCCCAACCGATAAATGTATTCTGCCGCATCATTTCTGCTGTGGTTTTTGGTGTACTGTTATTATCCTCTACGTCACCAACCACCTGACTGTCGTGGTAGCAACTATCTACAGTTACTGCGCTGCCGCTACTATAGCCAAGCAGGACACCACTATTTGAAGCCGGCAGAACAGCGGCAACATAGCCCTCAGAAATTACCGTAGGGGAGTTATATAAATTGCCGAAAAATCCACCCGTGTTGTAAAGCCCTACAACATTTTCCATAACATAGCAGTTATTAGAGATTATACTTACAGCCCTGTAAATATCTCCAATCATACCACCTGTGTTGTAGTCTCCGGTGATACTGCCACTATATTTGCATTTTTGTAAATTAACCGTACATCTATATATTTCACCGACCAGACCACCAACATTATATGCCCCAGAAATAGTTGCATCAGAACCACATGAAGTCATATTTATAATAGCATTACTCTCTACATTGCCGACCAGACCTCCGACATTATATGCACCGACAATGACTCCATTAGACTTGCAGTTTTCGAATGCACAATTACCGTACAGAACTGCAACTAATGCGGCGGCATTGCTGTCAGTAGCTGTTATGCTAATATTTACTAAGTTTATATTTTTAAAAGTCGCCCCCGTAGCAGACCCAAAAAGTCCCACATTATTTTCCCCAGAGGATATTAGATTAGCAATATCGTAATTATTAGAATTAAATATGCCCGTAAAATTATTGATAGGTGTCCAATTCGGGTATCCTGAAAGATCTGTGTTAGCCATTACTATATAATTGGCGGATAGATTACTCCTAACAGCATTAAGATCGGATGCTGTATAGATACCTACATAATCAGTCGGTATTTCTGTTTCGTGTGTAATAGTTTCGCTTTCCCACCTTAAAGCCGGGTAACTTGCTCCACTATTAACCCCGCCATCACTAGGTCTGTCAAAGCTATCCACCTCCAGCGATACCGACACAACCGGCGTATCCTGCCGAATTGTAATACTGCCACTAGCAAGCTTCAACGGTTCTTCCTCGTCTGCAGCTTCATTCTGATAAAATATCCTATGCTGCCCTCTAGAACGCCAAGCAAGCCAAGTTTTCCCGTCAAAATATTTCGCTTTCAGTCTTGAAATATAACTGTCTGAGGCCATGTTGGTCACGCTGTTAAAAGCAATCTCTCCCCAGTCGCCAGAAAAAGTAGCTTCGCTCTTGGACATGGACTGCACTGCATTAACATAATACAGTTTAGGCACGTCCTCGGCAGTCTGAATCAAATTTCCACATGTGCCAGGCGGTAAGGTTTTGGTATATGCTATGGTTAAGTTATCCTGCCCAGTCAAGGCCCAACTCATAGCACCGTCAACGTCGGCAACAAAGCCTATGCGATTGTCGTTTGTCTTGAACGCATTCAGAGTATCGGTACCATCCGGGAGTTCAGTTATTTCAACTGCTGCCACCCAAGATGCACCATCAAATTTTCTATAATATGTTATGCCGTCAACCGTGTAAGCACATACTAAACCCTGTGCTGTCGTGCCTTTTACCGCTGAAATAACTATACCCAACGGATCGTAAAATATTTTCAAGATAGGGTAAAGGCTTTCGTCCTGGTCTATAACGAAATAAAAGCCAAAGCTCGGCCAATCTTCCTGGAATGTAGTTTCTATACCTAGTTCGTTTGCTGTCTTTCCCTCGCCGCCGTTAGTGGTTTGCGCTGTGTTTGCGTCGCTGTTATAATACGCCGGTGTCTCGTAGGTTATGGTGCCTATTGGATCGTTCGGAAAATATGGTGCTCCGCGATAACCGATGATCGCACCTCTGCGGAAATCCGCCGTGACGGAGCCAGTACAATAAACATTTTTAAAACTAATAGAACTTGGGAACGCGTATCCTATCACGCCTCCCGCTTGTCCTGTCGCAATTACGTTGCCGTGAGCGAAGGAGTTGGCTATATTTGGAGAACGATAACCGCCACCCATGCCAGCACCAATGAGTCCTCCTGCCCGATAGATTCCTACCACATCGCCCAGGGCATAGCATCTATCAATCAACTCAAAATCCATAAAACCGACAAGGCCACCGACACCAATGAGACTTGTATTCCAAATCTCAGGTTCTGTAATTATCTCAGTGCCGGTTACATCACCTTCGGCATAGGATTTTCGGAGCAATGGTCTATTGGCGGCATAGCCGATTAAACCACCAATGCACTTATCGCCGGAAATGTCACCAGTGGCGTAGGAAAATTCGCTGGAGCAGTCGTAATGATACCCTACTAGACCACCTACTATGTCGCCGCCAGCAATGATTCCTGTTGCATGGGATTGAAAGACTTTGAGATATTTTAGGTACCCGACAAGACCACCGATATTCTCGCCAGATCCAGTTACGGCAGCTAAGGAGTAACTTGACACTATTCTGCCGATATTGTAATAGTCCTCATCGCCGTAGGTAACACCAGCCTCAACGCCTTCGGCATAGCCGACAAGGCCGCCAACATTAGTCCTGCCTATCACGGTGCCGGTTGACGAACAGCTTTCAACTAGGCTAAACCCGTTTGTGGTGTATTGCGTGGTTGTTATTTTACCGGCTAATATCCCGACATTATCCTGCCCGGTTATATCCGCATCAACGATAGATATATTTTTCAAGTTTGGAGCATCAGTCAAGACGTTGAACTGACAGACACCGAATAGGCCCACATTGTCCGTACTCGCCCGGTCAATTGTCAGGTTAGATATTGTATATGGAGATCCGTCTAATTTGCCCGTGAACGGTGCTGCTGTGGTTCCGATAGGCACCCAGTTAGCGTAACCCAATAGGTCGATATCTGCACCAAGGACGTAGTCACCGGCAAGGTTATTTCGCACATCGTCCAAGTTTGCTGGGGTTAGAATAGTTATTGCCACGTTATCACCTCGCCACTGATACTAATTCCGTCCCTGTCGGTTGCGTCCCTGTGCCGTCCCACTGCAATGCCCAAATTTTGTCGTAGGAAACGCCTCGTTCCACCCAAAATAGCCAAGGGTTTTCGCCGTCAAAAGCTATTGACACGTCCCTGACCTTCGCATCAACTTCCTCAGTGGCAAGGGTAAAAGTTCTGTCTGGAGTGGTGAAATCAATAGCGTCCGAATAGGCATAGACGTTTACCACTGCCCGAGCATCTACCACGGCAATGATCCATATCTCGGTTACTGCAGCGTCAACTATTTTCGGTGCTAAGTCGATACTGCCCAAGGTGCCAGACCGAATAGTTTGTATGTCCAGGGTTCGGTTTGCCTTGACAATAACTGCTTCCATACGAGGATCTGCGTTGTTGTATAGTGTCTGCTGCACTAAGTTTATGCGGGCCTGGATGTCGGCGGGTAAAGTTCTCATGCTGCGCCCTCCTCAGTAACAATCAAAGTAAAACTTGTTTTGTAAGTGGCAGGCGCTATCTTCTCCCACTTAGGACTGCCGCGAATTATGCCGGTATAGTAATTTTCGTCAGCGGTAACTTTTACTGGTGTTTTCAGGGACTTGTAGGTGTCAATATTGTTCTTGTCGGTTACAGAGGTGACGATCAGCGAAACTTCGCAAACTCTTGCCGGATTTCCTATGGTTTGAATGTGTATTGAATTATCAAGCAGTTTATTTTCTACCTCTGTTATTTCATAGTCAGGGATAACAGAGGTAACGCGATCTGTGATAAGTACATCGTCTGAGGTATATAAACTTGCCATTAGATCCGCACCTCCCGGCGAAGAATATCACCCACAATAATTTCCACAACTCCGGCAAGTTGATTCTTGTCGTTTACGCCCCTGACTGTTATTGTGCCAGTATGGTTGATTGTTTGAGTAGTTGACTCACCTTCCGGGGTTACCCTTTCGCCATCTGCAAGCAAGGCAAGTCCTTCAACTTGTCCGAAAGGTGCCTTATATATACCCCCTTCGTGTAGTACGGGTATATTGGCTATATTCACTCCCCAAGTTTTGTTTTGAATGCTATCGGGAAGAATATCCCAGTCGGGGGTAGACACACTTATGGTATTTAAACCATCAATAACATAATTTATACCTTCGATCATAACATTTAAAACTGATTTTATCGGATTCCACATATCCTGCCATAAACCAATGAAAAAAACTTTAAAGCTATTCCATGCGCTTTCTATATAGCCAATAGTTGCTTTTATCGGGTCCAACATTCCTTCCCATAGGCCAACGAAAAAGCTCTCAAAACCCTGCCAAACTTCTTTAAAATAATCAACAGTTATCTTTACAGCATCAGCCATCATTCCTACTAAAGCTATAATTGCATCAATATAAGTTACCGTGTCCTCATTTTCTGCTGATTTTCCGGCAGGCTTACTATCTTTTTCTACGTCCTTAGTTTTAACGCCTAATTCTCCCTTTAGTTCATTTATCTTTTCTTTCTCATTTCCATACCTCTCGTTTACAGATTCAGTTATAGCCTCATATGCCTCTTTAGCCGCTAATTCCTGTTCCTCGTATGCTTTTTTAATTCTTTCGAGATTTTCGTTGGCTAATTTTGTTTCTGTCTCGTATGCTGATTCAATCTTGTCCATTTTGGTATCAGTTTCAGCTTCAAGACTTTTAGTATCTGCTTTGTGTATTTTCTCAGCCTCAGCCAAATTGTTTTCAGCAAGTTTCTTTTTCTGTTCAAAAGAATTTCTTACAGTATCCATCTGACTGCGGATACTTTCCTTGTTTTTATCTACTTCCTGTTTCCTAGTCCATTCGGCAAGTTCAGCAATAGCCTTTGCCTTGTCTTCTGCGGTTTCTGCTTCATCTATTGCTTGCTGCAGTCTATTGCGCTCGGCATCCTGATCCCTCTTCTTTTCCTCCGCATCTATGGAATCAAGTTGTCCCTGCAGTGCCGCCAAATCGCCGTCCCTTGATAATTCTGCTGCCTCAATTATTTTAGCGTAACTATCTTTGGCTTTTTCATATATTTGGTCATAATAATCCTTCTGTTTGTCAGCATAGTCTTTAGCTGCTTTAACCTTTTCGTCTCTTGATTTTTTGGCTAAATCTATGCTCTTTTCAATCATTTCTTTCTCTGCCTCATACGCTTCTTTTGCTGCTTTTTGATTTTCTTCGTAGGCGAGTTTAGCAAGTTCCTTATCGTCAACCTTTATTTCGACCTGCTCTATTCCGATACCGTCAAGCCTATCTTTTAGCTGCTCAGAAGTATATGTGGCATGTTCTAGCTGCGAACTATCTACAGGTATCGGTGTTTTATTTTCAGCCAACTTGTCTTTTTGCGCCTTCAATTCCTGCGCCTTGATTTTAGCACTGTCAATATTGGCTGAATCAACTTCTACTTTCTTTTTATCTTCAAGTAATCCAAGTTTTTCCCTTACCCATTCGATGCCCTTGTCTATTTTTTTAAATAGCCATCCCAAGGCATCGATCAAGGGCTGTATGGGTTTGGTGATGTAATTCCATACCGTCACCATGAAATTTTTAAAGCCGTTAAACCTTGCATCTATAGCATTTACTACACCAACAATTAGCCCCTTAATACCATTCCAGACGGCCATTCCGATTCTTTTTACGTCATCCCAATGTTTAATTAATTGATAGCCTATATAGATTAAACCTGCTATTGCCGCCACAATAAGACCTTGCGGAGTCAGTAAAAATGCCAGCGTTGCCCTGCCTAAAGTGGTTACTGCCGCTGTAAGCATTGGTAAGACTACAGATCCAAGAGAGGTGAATAGAAGTATTATTGCTCTTATCGGAGCTGTTAGTCTTGTCAGCCAAGTCATCAATAAAGGAGCGTTGGCCGTTACCCACAAAAAACTTGCTGCGAGTTTGGCAAAGTAACCGACAAATATCATAAATATGCCACCGGTGATTAGCAAACCTGCTCCCAGTGCGACAATTACTGTTATGGTACTCTTTACCCACTCAGGAAGCGAACCAAAGGCGTTAGCAAGTACGGTTAAGCCTTTTACGATACCATTCAATAACGGCAAGAATGTGTTACCGATAGATATCTGCAAATCCTCTATCGAACTAGAAAATATTTTTAGACTACCTTTATAGTTATCCAATTGCTTTTTGGCTATTTCTGCCGCCTTGCCAGTGCTGTTTTCAAGTTCTTTTGTATACTCCCGAAGTTTTTCTGGCCCCGCATCAAGCAATGCCAACATTGCCGGAGCACCACGCGCACCAGCTAAATACGCTGCTACTGCAAGTTTCTGTTTATCGGTTGCGTTAGCTGTGGCATCGGCAATTCTCTGAATTATATCAGGGAATGGAAGTATCTTGCCGTTTGCGTCCTCTATGCTTATGCCAAGTGCCTTCATCGTTTTTACTACTGCACTTGGTTCGGTTGATAGTCTTAGGAAGATATTCCTAAGAGCAGTACCAGCCATATCAGCCTTTATTCCGACATCCCCAAGTATTCCAGCGGCTGCGGCAACCTGCTCTAACGATACCCCAGCAGCCCTAGCAACAGGCCCGACGTATTTCATTGTCTGGCCAAGTGTTTCCAAGGTAGTGTTTGATGTGACAAAGGTTTTTGTAAGAACGTCAGCCACTCTATTCATTTCGCTTGCTTCTATACCGTATGCTCTTAGAACGTTACTGGCGATATCTGCAGTTTCAGCCAAAGCCACCTGTCCAGCAGCTGCCATGTCAAGGAGCCCAGGCATTGCCGATATCGTCTCACTTACTTTAAAACCTGCCATCGAAAGTGACTGCATCGCCTGCGCTGCTTCAGTAGCGGTATAGGCAGTATCCCTACCTAACTGCCTTGCCGTTTCTGTTAGCTTAGCTAATTCTTCTTCTGTTGCGCCGCTTATTGCACCTACGCGCGCAACCGCATACTCAAAATCAGCCGCAACATTAACTGACGAACCAAGCACAGCACCTATGCCTAAACCCATAGCAGTTACACCTATGCCTATTTGCTTTATGGAGTTTAGTACATCGCGATTCATCTGATTAATGTTTCTTGTCACTCGCGTTTGTACATTAGAGCTGAATCGCGTTATATCTAGCGTTGCTCGCTGTAAATTAGCTTGAAAGTTCTCAGTATTGAGACCGAGAGCAACGACTAAACTTCCTAACTTGCCCATATGTTCACCTCTTTTCTGTGAAGGAATTTTTTCTCTTTTAACGAATATGTTATGAAAAGGAGCGATGCGTAATGGTAAAAGGATATAAACCCGGAGAATTAGGCACTGAATCAAAACCTGTAAAAACAAAAGGTTGTTTGATTGCGTTTGGATTATTCGTACTCTTTGCAATATTGGTTTCATCATGCGCTAAACCGGAACCAAAAGACAGTGCACTAAGCGCGTATATAATCTCCCAGCAATTTGTTGAAGAAAAACTAAGATCACCGTCTACTGCAAAATTCCCGATGTTTCGAGAGGCACACGTCACCAATATAGGTGAAGGTAAATATATTGTAATTGCTTACGTAGATGCTCAAAATCATTTTGGCGCCACAATTAGGAACAATTTCAGCGCCACAGTTAAATATGCAGGAGATAATAGCTGGGTTTGTGAAGCGCTAAATATGTGGGAGTAGGCAGGTTAATCCCCTGCCTTCGTTTCATCCTCCCCGCCGTAAGCAATATTAAGCAGTTTCACCATTTCCAGCTGATCTTCCCAGCCCTGCTTTTTCTTCTCTGCATCTTTTTTAGGCATAAAATCGCTTGGGATAAACGCTCTCGGATTTTTATCCTTATTCCTGTTGCAGTTAGCTATTACCGAGGCAACGATGCCAAATCGGAAAAACTCCCGATCTTCGCGTATATTATAACCTTCGATAATACCAAGCCATTCTTTAGGAGTTAGACACCAGAATTCCCAAGGCTTTAGGCCGATTATGTATGCCGATTTCTCGACTTTTTCGATAGAATTGGAAAAGCGAAGGTCGGCTAGTTCGCCGCCTCCGCTGTCTGGTTTCCCTCTTCTTTGTCCTCGCCCAAAACGCCTGACATTTTCAAAGCAACGCCGATGAAATTGGAAATCGTATCAAGAGTTCCGCCGTTTTCGATAAATCTCTGAATAATACTGCCTGTGCGTTCAATGGTAAGCCCCTTGTCCTGCCATTTAAGACCAGCCCAGGTTAACATTCTTATGGTGGACATACCCGCCTTTTCTTCGGACAAAAACTTGCTAATACCAAAGCCAGATTTGTCCTCTAAATCAGCAATTGCGTTAAAGTCATAGCGGAGTTTCCTTAACTTGTCCAGTTCAATTTCAACGCCTCTGTTATCGATCATTCACCTATACCTCCTATGCTGCTGCTGCCCTAGACAGATAGATCGTATATGTCTTAGTGCTCTTGTTAGTTTCGGTAACTGTTATAGTGATTTCCGTAACGCTTCCTGCTGCTCCCAGTGCAATAGCACTTGATTCCACTCCCGTTACTACCGTATTTCCATTTACAGTTATTACGCCTGCCGATGCTGTCGGGGTTACGGTTACACTTGTTACACCTGTTAAAACAGTTGCTACATAGGTAGTCGTTGCCTGCGCCTTTGTCGGGGTTACTACTGCGCTTTCACTTATAACAAAGAACGGAGTTGTTAGTCCGGCAGATGCAGAAGTCGCCAGAGTCGGCTTGCCGGTAATTTTCAGCGTTGCGCTAAAAGTAAGTTTACCATCGATGGGAGCATCAGAAGCCTTGAACCCGGTAACAAGTGCGCTAAAACTCCAAGATATGCCGGTTGCAGTGGGAAATGTAATAACAAAAGCAGATACTGACTTTGCGTTCATCGCTGTTAGCAATGCCGATTGACCTGCATTGCCGGGATAAAAGTTGCCTTCGATCGGCACCTCTCCAGCGTCCAGAACAGTTCCGATGAATTCGCGGTAAGAATCTGCACTGTCATGATTTGTCACGTCAACAGTTGCAAGTTTTGCATCAATACCGCCGATATTGGTTAATTCTGCAACGGCAACGCCGCCGATAGTTAGTGCTGTCCCGAAAGTTGAACTAGCAGTTGTGGTCATGATTTTACCCCCTGTTTAATTTTTTCTAGCATATCAATTATTTTGTCTAAGGTTTTGTTGTGCTTTCTATGCTCAAAATAAAGAGACAAGAAAAGAACAATATTTAAAGTTAGCGAGAAAAATAAAATACAGGACATGCTTTTACGCCTCTCTGTAATGAATTAAAACGTCAATTGGTACGTGGTATTCATCCACGTTATCATAGTATGTATCTGACACCTCTTCGTAGGCATCAGAACCATCATTGCAAAAAACGGCCTGGACTTTAGGATTATCTTGTGGCAATTTTTCAAGAGCGGTGATCACTAAATCGGATAGGTCTTTTGCCTCTTCGTATGTACCACCGTAGCAGTCAACCTGTATTCTTGGAGTAGATAGATTACTTGCTCCCTCATGCGTGTACTGCCTTCCAGGACTAACCTTAAAATAAGTAGCATAGGGTGTAGTTACCTCCTGTGCGGCAACAACAGGGTAAATCTTGTCACCGATAAGAGTGATTAAATCAGCGTCGGTAGACAAACAATCATATACAGTTTTTTCGACGCTCATCTGCCCGCCTCCTGAATAATTTTTCTTGCCCCGTCTTCGATGATTCTTAGTGCCTCATTTCTTTTAGCATCAACGGCAGGACGAAAGAAAGGATAAGCCTTAACTTTGCCACGTTTCTGGCCTTTAATTATAAGTCTGTGACCATATTCTACCAAGTGTGCGTGGGGACTGATTTTATAATCAACTGTCGAAAGGAATATGGTCTGATACCCCTTTGAAATCCACTTTTTAGTTATAATACCTTTTTTAAGGTTTCCGGTTACACCTACCGGAGCATTCTCCTTTGCCTGCTTTGTTATGATATCGGCAGCTTTTTCTACGAAATCTTCGACCTTACCAGGAGCAAATTTTCCAGATAAAGCCTTAATTGCGTTATATAGTTCTCGATCACCGCTGATACTCACGATATTAGCCACTCTACAAAACCTCCTTGCAGAGTATCTGCTGTTCCCGCCGCCTACCGTCCGAATCATTCGCTCCGATAACATCGTATGTCCTGCCATCGTAAACAACTTGCATTTTGGCATTTACACCGGCAAGGTAACGAATAACAAACAAATCCGTTGTCTCGGCATTAACCTTCTGTGCGGCAAAAAACTCCCTGGACGCCTGGTGCACCTTCTGTGCGTGAACAGTCGCGAAAGTTGACCAAGTTTTTATAGCTCCACCCATACTTCCCCTAGAAGTGGTCAGCTGCTGGATTGTTATTTTATGCCTGTATTTACCCGCTCCCACAACTACCGCCCCCTATACTAAAATAATTTTATCCTGGCCAAGCAGCGCAGAAACGGTAAATGGTATTTCTCCGCTGACCGTGCCATTCTGCACCGGTTCCCGTTTGTCGTACCAGTGCGAGACTAAGAACAAAATAGCTTGCTTTATTTTTTGAGGTACGTCGTTGGTAATGTAAGTCTTAGCTGTTAGCGTACCCGCTGTAGCAGTAAGCACCAAAGCCCCTGTATTGGTCACAGAAGCGATAGTATAAACTACCCCGTTTATCTCGATAGCCCTACCTGCTGGCCAGTTGACATTAAATTCACTGCCGCTTACCCGCGTTACCGCCGTGCCGTTGGTGCTTACAACGCCCGTATAGGACGGAAAGCCTGTAGTAAAACGCACACAAACAGCATTTACAGGTCTTAGCGTTTCTGTCGGCCATAACTTGCTATACCCAAGCGATACGCGACCTGGTTCGGAAACTGTATCTACAAAATAGTCGGTTATGGGCATGGTATGTTCGACATTTTCGGTGTCAAAATATTTTACGTATGCTACGGACTGCAGAGGCGGTCTTGGAATAGCTATATAGTCTCGGCAAGGCCAATCATCCAGCCAGAGATCCCATGTCTGCGGCAGATAAGCCAACCGCTGACTAGACTCACAGTAACCTGTAGCAGCGGTGATTAGTCCGGAGATATACGAATCATTTTCCGTATCGTCGATAACACAGTGTTTTTTTGCCTCGGCAAGTGTTACTGGTTCTGTTGTCGCTGGTGCTATTAGTTTTAAGGCAATTTTAAGTCACCCCCCCCCACAAAATAACCACCTGAAGGCGGTTATCTGAGATATCTATAACCTAACTAACGCACCTTCGTTAGTTTGCTATGCCTCTACGGGTGGTTCTTCCCAGTCGGGAGGGAAAGAATCTCCCAACCATACATTTCCTAAACTAATTAGATAGTCAATATCAATTTGTACGAAATTATACACAATAGCCACTCTACCGTCAATAGCAGTTGGACCACCATAAAGGCCTAGACCTGAAGGCATAACTGCACTTTCAACTGCCTGCTGATCAGGGAAAATTGCATGCACTATAAAACAACTCCTCTCTTTTCTAATTCCTTCTTATGTGATTGATAATTTGTTTGTATTTCTGCTGTACTTAATTGTCTATTATAAAACAATCCTCGATATAACCTGAATCTTGAGTAGTAGATAAGTCCACTCGTCCACCTACCAAACATAAGAGATATGTCTGGTGGGACAACTTGACCAAACAAGGTGATAGTCCTTACAATTCTACCATTTAAGAAAGCAGTGATAATTGTAACATAGCCATTGTATTTCCAGCTACAAGTATATAGTTGTGGAATTCCGTAAGTAATACGCGTATTAACCGTTGCCGTCGTGGTACCATTTGGTAGGATAAGTGCGAAACTAGGTATCGCAGTAGCGATAAAGGTTCTTAACTCACTATTATTTCCAGCACTATGATCTGAACCGAGTATTCTTAGTCCACTGTAATTATCGACTGCATTAAAAGCAACCTCAAAAGTCCCCTCTAATTGAGTAAATATACCAAGTGGTAATTGTGTGTAATCGTCGGTATCATAAAATAGACAATTACTTTCCTGCAACGGATCGCCATTATCGCTATCTAATGTATTACCATTTGTCCCGTGATTACCTTTACCGGAAAAATCAATAAGAGTTTGTCCTGCTTGACCTAATTCATACTGCCTAGCAGGAAAATAATCAGCTAATAATCCAGTTTTTGCGATTTCCAATTGTTTCCCTGGCAGAATAAGTGAAGGTTGTTTGAGATGTGGTTGATTCATTAAACCAACTCCACTTCAATGCTCACCGATGCATCTTGTCCAGAAATTGTATCAATCAAGATAATCATATTTTCTGCACTATCTACATCGAATTCAAAGACCTGATTAAAACATTGTCCGGGTGAACCAGATTGCAATAAAACTGTTTGTGCTTGCCCATTATACCAAGTATTAGCATTAGAGTTTTGGAAAAATGGAACAATTGCAAGTGATGGGGTTGAGCGCAAATCTCCAGACAAACTAAACGCCACATGTGCATATGCTTTTAATTTACCGACACAAGATATAGCAGTTATTCCAGCAGGTATGTAAGCATTGTTATATGCAAAATTTACAGACGTACTCGCCTGTCCTGTGCCTACAACCTGAACATTGACAATACCTGCCGAACTAGCGTCAGTATCAATATTACCAACGCCAATAACGGCGCATCCTGCTGCTCGTTGCGCTTCCGTAACACGACCAACCCAAAGCGGTGCAGTGGTTGCCGTAGATAAGAGAATATCGTAATATTCTGCCCCGTTTGCTTGGGGAATAGTTATGTCGATACTTTTATTCGCCGTAGGTGTAACAGTCACTAATGCAGATACACCAGCAGAACCGTAGGAATTTCCAGGGGCAACCCCAATGCCATGAGCAACCGCCGTAAGCGATCCTGCTGTAGCTGGTTGATCTGCGGCAGTTATGGTTATTGCTGGCACTTTATCGACAGATGTTATCGCTGTACGGTGTGCGATAACTGCGGTTCTACTACCCGTTAGTCGGGCATTAATTGAACCATCAGAATTTACCCGCACGGCATTACCGTCTGAATCGGACAATATGCTAACAGTTCCGATATAGTTATTTCCTGCCATTAACTGCACATCACCAGTTATTTTCTTCGGATTCCAGTTTCCGGCACTATCTAGAACATACAGCAACCCAGTATCATCCTGAAAATAAGTGCTTCCAGATGACACTCCAACAACACTTAATGCCGCCATTTCTGCGGCAGTACCGATAAATCTTTTTATAGTGGTTACTAAAGTAGCAGCCATCTTTTTCGGCCCCTCCTTTTATTACGAATTAATCTGAATGCATTTGATCCAGTCAATAGTCATAGACTTAGCACCAGCGGAACCACTCAAAAACTGAATGGATGGGGTTAAATCCTCATCATCCGGCAGGTTGGTCATTGCCAATCTTGTCTGCAGGACACCATCAACATAACAATCAACATTAGTTCCGTCGAAGTAAAATTCCAGGGTTATGCTAGTTGCGGCGGCCAAAACTCCGACATTTGCGGCAGTCGCTGTGCTGTTTTTGTTTAGTTCAAACTGTATCGCAGTAGCACCGTCAACCTTCTTGAAGCCGATAGAGTCTGTTACACCGCCCAAAATATCGGTATCGGTAATGGCCAGACCTATGAAAAAGTCAGATTGTGTTGCCTCTGATGCCTGGAATTTAGTTCCAAAATAAAGCGGTTTGCCAGATACTAACTTAAATGCTTCGCCCAATAGTTGCAGATTTGCACCGTCATTTTCATTTGCATCAGTGGTAATTACTACAGCTCCACCTGTCCAACTGGAAACAAGAGCGACAGTTGTATCCCCGGCGCCAGCCTCAACCAAAGTAATTGTCCATCCAGCGGGACTGTCTGCGCCAGCAAAGGGGGTACCTACAAAATCCTCAAGGAACTTGCATACTCCGGGACCGATAGCATCAAGCCATCTTTGCTTGTTTGAGGCATCTACAAAGACAAGATTACCGTTTACATATTTTGAATTCACGCCCATTTTATTTTCCTCCTTCGCTCAATTAAGAGCGCCCGGCATTTATCGCCGGGCAAATTTGGTTTTTTTTTTATTAATCAGTTATATATCCAGGGCTGTTTGCCGGATCACCTTTAAGTTTTGGTACGACCAAATAATACAGATAACCAGGTTGTGCATTATTACCGACATCTGCAACAGTAGCCCTGATACAATCAAACCCATTAGCTACATCCAATTCATTTGGATCAATTTCGACAATCCAAATCAAAGACTGTTCTGCTGCAGTTGCCTCGGTATAAGTGTTTGCTGCCGCTTGTGTTACTTTTGTCCATCCCGTTACGGCGGCCAAACTAACTGCTGCCTGTTTTACGTATATAGTCATAAAGTTAAGTGCTTTTACTCCTGTACCTGCCACATCCTGAGCTTGTTGTAGTGTCAAAGTAGGATCATCCCCAGCAGTACCGACACCGCTTACAAAAACAACAGCTGCTCTTTCAGCGTTTTTAATACTTATATAATCGCCAGTATTAGCCCCAGCAGACAAGTCTACTGCCGGAAAACCTTCAATAATGTCAATCTTGTTACCTATAATGTGAGCTAAAGACATTTTTCCATTCCTCCTGATAAATTATTTGAGATAGACGGGGCTATTAGCCCCGTGTTTATTATGCGCGTGTAGCCAGGGCAACATAAGGAGATTGGGTATTTGCACCATTGGCCGGAGTCAAAGCACTCTGCCAATAAGGTTGACCATTCACACGATACATAAAGCGAAATACATTCTCGCCGTAGATGAAGCGGACATGCACAGATTCAGCCATTTCGACTGCATCTTTATCGATTAACACGTATTGTGATAAATCGACGAGAGAAATATCACCGACAGTGCCTAAAGTTGATGCCTGCTCAACAGCCATTACCGGACGCCCTTTTATTCTAAGCGCACCATCAGGTCCGTAAGTAACGAATCTTGGTTCAAGTGCACCTACACCTACGATCAGAGCCAATTCATCGAGTTGCGGTTCAATGTCTTGATTAATTAACCAGATAGCGTTTCTTCTGGAGCGCGCCCAAAGTCTGGCCCACATTTTACTTAGATTGGCTGTGAGTATTGTTTGGGCCGCTTGGCCAGCTTCTTTAGCGACAGTGACAAGTGCTGGTGCCTTAAGGTAGCCGAGAGGTTTTCCGACACCGTTACCGTTTGCAATAACATCATCCAAAGTCCATGCGATTTCTTCTGAAAAAGCCTGACTGATTATCGCACCAAGTTGAGCTACATCTCGCATCATTCCGTTTGTCGCATAACACAACCCCATCAAATCCTCAAGCGGTAAATCCATACGGCGCAGCTTGAATTTTGAAGGATCTACAGTATCACCTTCACCGCGCCAGTAAACGCGTACACCGCCCCAACGCGATCCTGTGGCGCGTGATGTTTCATCAACAACGTTTACTGAAAGACCATCTGAATTTTCTCCAATTGGTACCTTACGGCAAAGCGGAGCAAGCATACTTTGCTCGTAACCGTTACTGATTAACTCAGTTGCCACATCTCTCTGAATAAGAAAGCCACCATCGGACGGAGATGAACCAATACCTGTAGCCGCGTTTTGCCACTTCAAACGGGCGTCCCAATCATTAGGTTGGATACCAGGCTCGGCAGCGGCACGGACACACTGTAAAAACTCTCCGAAGGAATTAAAAGGTTTACTTTCAGCACCGTTCGCACCAACTTCCACATGCACTGGTTTATTAACCGGAGTATTCATTTTGGCCTGCTGGTCATTGACCTTATTTGCAGCCTCAATAGTCTTCTCCAGTCCCTCAATCTCAGTCTGTAGTGCGTTAAACCTGGCCTGTTCTTCGCCAGTCATGCCTCGCTGTTCGGTCATGGCTTTGTTAACAAGCGCCTGCTGTTCATCAATCTTGTTTTTCAAAAGTCCTCTAAGCATTGGCTTTCCTCCTGTTTATTAGAATCTGCTTTTGATATATGTCAACCGGTGCTTGCTTTGGCGGTTCCGGTTTGTTTTTAACGCTGTCCTCTGCCTCCTCAGTATCTAACTGACTAAGTACCTCGTTCAAAAGATCGCGTGACTGCGTGATACGTTGCTCGTTAGCAGTGGATAGTGTTCTTCCTGCATCCTGTAGCGCATTAGCTGCGCTCAGCAACTGACCTACCGGATCTTTTTCTTGACTTCTGGTAAAGTTTTTAAGTCCTTCCGGCAACTTTTTAAACCGCGACAAATCCATTTTATGACCGTTTAAAATTAAAAAGCCGTCCTGTAGCGATGCAGCGATGTCCTTACTCCCTTCGATTTCGTCAGCAAATCCCATCTCAACAGCTTCTTCAGCAGTCATCCAAGTTTCAGCCTTCATAATGTCGATAATCTCTTCTTTACTCAGGCCCGTTTTTTCTTGATATGATGCTACTATGGATTGGTCAATCTTATCCATGTCCTCGGCCATCTTGCGCATGTCATCAGCGTTACCAACTGACCAAGTCCAACATTTATGAACCATCTGCATAGCGTTGCTCGGCATAATGACTTTGTCGCAGGCAGTTAATATTACAGAGGCTATAGATGCGGCAAGTCCGTCTACATAGCCCGTCTTATAAGAGTTATGACGTTTCAGCATGGACCTAATAGCTTGTCCAGCAAATACATCGCCACCGCTTGAATTTATATACACGTTTAGGTTTGTTATATCGCCAAGAGCGTCAAGATCCTCTTTAAACTGCTTCGGTGTAACTACATCTGACCACCATGATTCATAGCTTGATATGTCGCCATAAAGCATAAGCTCGCCAGTAGCAGGGTCATCGGTTTTAGCTTTGAACTGCCAAAATTTCTTTTTCTTATTTCTCAATACTTTACCTCCCTTCTACGCCGCTTTACTCTGCAGCATTTTATATATTTCCTCAGCCGTGGCCTTGATGTTATCCTGGACTTTACCAGCTTCAATCATATTAAGCGGTTCCAGGTATATATCGCCGTTAGGTATAGAGTTCATATTCTCTAATTTTCTTATGTCATTAACTGACATCCAACCCCATTGTCTAGCTATGGAGTAGGCCTCTGCCCGGCTTTTTGCGTCGCCTCGAAGCAAAGAATCTACTTTAAACTCCAGATAATAACCAGCCATGCGCTCTTGTTGCGTCAGGAGCTGCATGTTAATATTTTCCTCCCAGCGCTTAAACCAGGGAAGCATCGTATACATTACAAATTCAAGGCTTTGCTGTTCAATATTGGAAAATGTTGCTTTGTCAAGATTCTGTATCAAGTGCAACGGCACGCGGTAAATCCTTGCCACATCTTCAGTCTGAAACTTTTTATTTCCCAACAACTCAGCGTCTACCGGTTTAATGGTCATCTGTTTAAAGTCGGCACCCTCTTCTAAAATCATCGGTTTGCCGGTATTAACCAATCCAGTATAGTTTTTAGTTAAGTCTTTCTTTAGTCTCTCGAAAGCCGTATCACTTAAAGCCTGAGGAAAAGAAAATATACCGCTTGCATTGGCGCCATTTTTATAAAAACTATTACCAAACTGCTCATACGACAGTCCCAATCTAATAGCCGATGCCGCGTATTCGATGGGTGATACCCCGATAACACCGTCAAAACTCAGTCCGGAGATATGAAATACCTGCGATCTGTCTAAATCCTTAAATCTAGTTCCATCCCTAACCTTGTATACCAGTCGCCCAGTCTCTTTATCGCGCTCTATCTGTACCATAGACCAGGGGTATGGGTATAGTCCAACCAGTTGACCATAGCGATTAACCAGACGCTCACAGACAGCATTGCCGCCGGTATTAAGACTGATCATGCACGATTCTTTAAAATTAAACGGTGACATTTCATCGTTCGGTGCATTATGCAGGATATCGTAGACGGCTAGATCGTTTTTAGACTCCCTGTCGCCGTCTGGCTTTTTGCGATACAGCATAATCGGCATTGATGCCAGTGTCTCCGATAGCACTCGCACACAAGCAAAAACAGCCGTATACTTCATGGCTGTGTGTGTATTTATATTCGTATAACCTGGTGTGCCGGGTACATCGTCGCCCCGGAGAAATGACCTGATATATTCGTCAAACCAGTTGTTTTTAAATACCATCCTGCTTGCCATACCGATTCTTTGTCTTAATTTCAAATGTTCACCTCCTTACAGAGATCTCATGCCACGTTTTTCATAAACTGAAGACTTATCCTCGTTTACCATAGCCCGGACATGGGCGTTAATAAGTGAAGCTATGGGGTCAATTTTATCGCTTGCCTTAGATTTATCTAGCATTATGTTTTCGCTCGGGCCTTTTCTTGTTACGGCATTGCCGATAGCCCAGGTTAAAACAGGATTATTGTTATGGAATATTTTTTTGTTGTATGCCTTATTCCTAAAATCTTTTGTAGCCTCACTTAACCCTGTAAAACTCTGCGGTATATCTACCGGGATAAATCCAAGCAAATCAAGTTCATGTGATAACCAGGTAGCAAGTGCCCGGTCAAAACATATCTCACCCTTAGGCCATTTGTATTCTTCGAAAGTTTTAATTAAGTATTCTAAAATAAAATGGTAGTCAACTTCAGCCTCCGGTGTAACCGTTAACCATCCTTGATCCCTCCAAAGGTCAAATCTAATCTTGCCCTCCTTCATTCTCGCCTCATAAGTTTCCTCGGGCATAAACGAGTGTGATAAAACAGCATAACACCCATCTGGCAAGGGTACATCGAATGACAGACTTGTTAAGTCAAGTGTTGCCGCAAGGTCAAGTCCAGGATAAACTTTCATTCCGGTAACGTCCAGGAATGGCCTACCGTCATTTGTGCCGCACAATTTCCACTTTGCCATATTCATATAACCGGCAGCACGTTGGTTGATCCAAATATTGAACGTCTTTGTCAGAACGTCCCGCATTTTTTCGGGCTTGTCCTGAGCTTCCATAACGTCATATTCGATAGACTCTTTACCCACTGTGGTATTGCCAATGATGGGATTTGACTTTAAACGGGCAGACTCACTTGTTATATCGTCTACCATCTTGCCATTTTCGTCGGTTTCTGCTTCGCATATCGCAACATAATAACGGTCGTTTTCAACGGGATTATCAGGGTCAAGTATCTTACTAACGTAGTCATATTCAACACGGTAGCAAGGGTTGTTTAATTCAAAACCGGCAGTTGATATGATTGATAATAGAGGCTGTAACCTTGTTTTCATACCGGATGATGCTAGGTCATAGTATTCCGTTGTTTCATGCTGGTGGTATTCGTCCAGCACAACAAACTGTGGATTGGTACCGTCGCCATTCTTCTTGTCTTCTTTTGATAGACGCGCAAAAAAAGAACCGCTCTTTTTATGCTTTATAACTGTAGCTTGCAGTTCTTGGTCAAATTTAGTTACGAATTTATCTTTAAGCAACTCTGAGTTCTGGTACAACCAGCTTGCTTCTCCCCAAACAAACCTTGTATCGGCTTTTTTGGTGGCCGCTACATAAGCCTCTGCCATCGGTTCACCGAAGGCAGATATCTCGTACAAGGCTTGGATGCCCTTGTCCTGAGATTTTGCATTCTTCCGCGCTAACTGCTCATACGACCTGCGGAACCTTCTCAAGCCGGTTTCGCGGTGTACCCATCCGTAGATATTGCCGTAAACAAAAAGCTCATATAGTGCCGGTTCTTTTTTCTGGCCCGCAAGCGGCCCTTTGCTGTGCTTGAATAGACGCATCCAATTGAAATATAGTTTAGCTTTTTCTTCATCCAGCAGCCAGGGAAATTCTTCTGTTTCTTCGCGCCTTAAATCTCTCAGGAAGCGCATAGCTGACCATTTGTATTTTAGGCAGTAAGCTATATTGTTGTTGATTACTTCGTCACAGTATTGTTTAAGTTCGTACCTCATACATTCCCGTATCCCATATCTGCCAAAGGATCGGCTTTCTTTTCCTCTTTCTTGGGTACATTCTTTAGCCTAGATACCGGGTTCAGAAAAAGCCGATCCTCCATCTTGATTAACAAGTCCTGCTTTTTGTCTATGCGCGCATCCAGCTTAAGCATTTCATCAAACATGGTCAATCCTTCAAGAGCGATGGCGTTTTTACTTTTATAATCGATCAACTGTTGCATCTGGCTGTAAGTTATGCAGTAGCGGTTAATGATGTTTTCGTCTAGCCCATCAATGAATTCAATTTCACGGAATAGTTTTTTGAGCTGTTTGAATTTTGTAAGTGCTACTTGATCAACCATCACCTGTTCGGATGCCTTGAAAGTTTTGCTGCCAGTTTTTATCTGTGCAGACTTTCTTTTCTCAATCTCAGCTTTGGTGAGATGATGACTTTTACCCTTAGCCTGCAGTATTTCAACTGGTTGTCCGTTTCTACCCATCATCACCACCTCGCTAAAATCCCATAAACGGATATTTTTGTACGGAAAGG